>Ga0315288_10000278_pt1 | contig 63513 bp, 42 predicted proteins | sample YL17G11_20_MG_FD_203454 | JGI IMG/M metagenome (GOLD analysis project Ga0315288, IMG submission 203454) | Sediment microbial communities from Yellowstone Lake, YNP, Wyoming, USA - YL17G11_20 | ecosystem: Environmental > Aquatic > Freshwater > Lake > Sediment | place: USA: Wyoming | collected...
GGCCCTGCTTGCTGTTGAGTTCCTGTCGAAGAGCGCTGTACTCGGCTGTGCGCAAGTCGCTGTGGTTCTGTTCCTGGTCCTGCATTGGCAAGAAGCCCCCCACTCATGTTCGGCTGTGCGTGTCTTCAGCGTTCGGGGTGTGCCTACCTGCCGTGGCCGAGGTGTTCGCCATTCTGGGGGAAGGAGACCCCTGGGTGGGTATATGGTACCCGATGGGGCTGGGATCGCGTCCTGGGGCATCCCGACGCGATTCTGGTGTACTGCAGAGGGACGGCTCGCCCCTGCCCCATGTATCCGGGTCGGGCGAGCCAGGGGTGGGGGTCGATGATGGTTCCGGGGGAGGAGATGGAGAGCAGGGGACTCGTCGAATTGATGGGGTGTCTGAGCACTGCTCAGAGACCTGTGGAAAAGTGCTGCGAGGCGTTGGTATGACAGCGTTTGCGGGTCATCGGAGGGACCCGATGGGCGGGCGTTGCGGGCGAAGGGGATTAGGAGTCCCCTGCTCTACCGACTGAGCTAACGACCCATGTCACTTCCGTCAATGAACGATGCGGCCCTGGCAGACACTGGCGCGGCTGAAGGGATTCGAACCCCCGGCCCGCAGATCCGAAGTCTGCTGCTCTGTCCGCTGAGCTACAGCCGCGCGGCCGGTTCCGAACACGGCGGTGCCATTGTAGCACTTCCCTGGCCGCTCGCAGCGCCCCCTTTTCGCTCGGGGACGATGGGGTGGATGATGGGATTTGAACCCACGACCTCCGGAGCCACAATCCGGCGCTCTAACCAACTGAGCTACACCCACCGCGACAGTATCTGGCCGGCCTGGCCCGATTCGAACGGGCGACCTACTGCTTAGAAGGCAGTTGCTCTATCCCCTGAGCTACAGGCCGGTTTGGCTGGAGCGGGAGACGGGAATCGAACCCGCTACCCACAGCTTGGAAGGCTGTTGCTCTACCAGATGAGCTACTCCCGCCCGTCCTGCTACTCCAGCACACGGGAAGCACGAGGGTCACATAGACTCGCCCGCGGCCGCCAGTATGCAGTGGTCGGGGCGATTGGATTCGAACCAACGACCTACTGCTCCCAAAGCAGTCGCGCTAACCAAGCTGCGCTACGCCCCGATATCTCCCACCCGCGGCATCCAACGGCAGACCGCAGGCCGGACCCAGTGCGGAATCATATCACCCCGCCGCCAGGGGGTCAACGCACGCGCCGGGCGCGCTAGGCCACCGGGAAGGTCACGGCGCGGTTCCCAGCCGCCGCGATGTAGCAGCCTTCCAGTAGCTCCGTCAGATCCCGCCCGTCGCGAACGGTGATGGTCATCGGCGTCCCGTCCAGAATGGCTCCGATCCACTGGTCAAGCGGTGACGGCAGTGCGTCGGGGAGAACCTTCGGGTAGCGGCCCTCATCCAACTCATCCTCCGGCACCTTCCTGCTCTGTATGACTGGACGACCTGCAAGAGTGCCGATGGCGGCGTAGCCCTCGGTGCCGTACAGCTCCAGTGGGTTGGGGCCGGCACGCTGCACCCAGGCACACTCCATCGTCCCCAGGGCCTTGCTCGCAAACTCCACCACGGCGACCGCGTTGTCATCGACATCGGGGTAGGCACCGGTGAAGGAGTTCATCCGCGCCACTACGGACTTCGGCTGCCCGCCGAGCCAGCGCGTCACATCCACCGTGTGGCACCCTAGGTCGAACAGCCCCCCGCCACCGGCCACAACCGGGTCGGCGAACCAGAGAGTGTTGCCGCCGAACCAGTGGTCCAGCGCCGCGGAGTGGGCGATGCGCGTGCGGATGTACGTGATATCCCCGATGAGGCCCTCGTCCACAACCCTGCGCAGGAACAGCGTCTCTGGCCGCGTGCGGCTCGGCAGCGAGATCATGAACCTGATGCCCGCATCCTCGACCGCCTTGACGACCGCATCCGCATCGCGCGTCTTGATGGTGAGCGCCTTCTCGGTGAAGATGTGCTTCTTGTGCTCGCAGGCCGCGAAGTAGATGTCCTGGTGGATGTTCGTGGGCGCGTCCACGGCGACCGCCTCGACATCATCGCGCTGCAACACCTTCGTGAGGTCCGGCTCGAAGGGCACACCGAACTCCTCGGCCTTGGCCTTGCCTCGGTCCGGCAGCTCGTCCCAGATGACTGTTAGCTCCGTGCGCGGATTCTCGCGCAGCGCGTTGGCGTAGCCTTGGGCGTGGACGTGGGCGAAGCTGAGCTTGGCAACGCGCAGCTTCCGCGCGCCCTCCGCCTGAGCGAACAAAGGGGTGACTTGCGTGGCGACCAGCGCGCCGACGGACATCCGTATCGCCTCTCTCCGGGTCACGTGCGAACTCATAGGGATCTCTCCTCCAGCAGGCGCGGGCATCCCCGCTTCCTGCGCCATGATAGGTGTTCGTCCTCCCGGGCACGAATCCCCTCCACATGGCACCGCAACGCGGAGGCGCGTTCCGCTGCGCCTCCCCGCCCGACGGAGGGGACCCCAGATGACCGCTGCGCACATCACTGGGCGGGAACGGATCGGAGCCGCCGCGTTCTGGCTCCTCGCCGCAGTCCTCCTTGCATGGACCGGCTGCGCCGCGAGCACGCCGGGGGACGGCAATGGCAACGGTGACGGGAACGGCGACGGCGGCGGCGCACTGACGTTCAGCGCCGTCAACGACTTCCTCTACCAGCTTCAGCGCATTGACTTCGACGCCGCAGGGGATACCGCGTTCGACCTGGTGGTCACCGACTACTCGGCGGACGGCTCGGATGACCAACGGTACTCAGCCGCCCAGATCGCGGGCCTCAAGGACAGCCCCGGCGGTGAGAAGCTCGTGCTCGCGTACATGAGCATCGGCGAGGCGGAAACTTACCGGTGGTACTGGCATGGCTCCTGGGACGCCGACCATGATGGCGAGCCGGACGCCGGCGCGCCCGCATGGCTCGGGCCCGAGAACCCGGACTGGGCCGGCAACTACAAGGTCCGCTACTGGGACCCGAGCTGGCGGCAGGTCATCTTCGGCACGGCGGACAGCTATCTCGACAAGGTGATCGACGCCGGGTTCGATGGGGTGTACCTCGACATCATCGACGCCTATGAGTATTGGGGGCCGGAGGGCGAGAGCGGGCTTGACCGTGCAAGCGCTGACCGGGACATGGTGGAGCTCGTCAAGGCCATTGCCGAGTATGCGCGCGGGACCCGCGGCATCGCCAGCTTCGGCGTGTTCCCCCAGAACGGCGAAGCCCTATCCGGGTTCGCGGACTACGTCGCCGTCACCACGGGCATCGGCCGCGAAGACGTCTGGTACAACGACGATGAGCCCGAGTCGGCCCAGCACACGGCCGAGGTGCTGAGCGGGCTGGACGTGTTCCGCGATGCCGGGAAGCTGGTGCTGGTGATCGACTACGTCACCGAGGCAGCCCTCATCGACGACTTCTACGCCAAGGCGGAAGCGCGCGGGTATGTGCCTTACGCGCCGACGCGGGATCTCGACCAGCTCACCATCCATCCCGGGCATGAGCCGGACTGACACGGACGTCGGGGCGGCGTGGTAGAGCGCCGGTTGCTCGTGGCCGCGGCCGGCCCCGCAAGCCAGAGAAGGGCGATGAGCGTGCTAGGCAAAGGCTCAGTTCCGTTCTCTCCTCGATGCGCGCTGGGCTGCGCTCTTGTCGCATCTCTCTGCTGCGCTCTTCTCGCTGTGCCCTCGTGGGGAGATCAGCCCGTGAAGGCATTTCCGACGGCCGAAGGGTTCGGCGCCGACGCGCGTGGGGGGCGGGGCGGGCGCGTCATTGAGGTGACCAGTCTCAATGACTCCGGCGACGGCAGCCTGCGTGCCGCCATGGAAGCGCCAGGCCCGCGAATCTGCGTGTTCCGGGTCAGCGGGACGATCACGCTGAAGAGCGCGATCAGAGTGAGCGAGCCGTACCTGACCGTGGCCGGGCAGACCTCGCCCGGCGGCGTGCAGATCAAGGGCACCGGGCAGCAGGACGGCGACTGGGGAGTGTGGTGTGTCAACGGCGCCCACGACATCGTGATCCGCCACCTGCGCGTTCGCATGGGCAGCAACATGCAGCACGATGCCGGCAACAACATCCTGTTCTACGGCACTGCCGAGCCCGGGGTCCACGACATCATCGTCGACCACTGCTCGGTCGCTTATGGCTCCGACACGCAACTGGATTGGTACGGGTCCTACCTGGATCGAGCCACGTTCCAGTGGAACATCATCGCCGAAGCCGACATGGGCAACCACATCGGCGCCAACCGAGCCCCGAGGAACATCACGCTCCACCACAACCTCTACGCGAACCTGGGCTCACGAACGCCTCTGATGCAGCACGCCAGCGGGTTCGATTTCCGGAACAACGTCATCTACAACTGGAGTGGGAACAACGCCTCGGTGTTTGGGCAGTTTGCGCTCAACACCTCCGTCTTCGGAAACGTGGTCAGCAATCTCTGGCTGGCGGGGCCGGACGGCGGGTACCCCTACCTCAACGTCGGCAACGGTGGCCCGGTACGTATCGACGGTTCGGCCGCGGAGGCCGGCGGGACGCGGCTGTACCTGGCTGGCAACTGGGGGCCTCGCAGTCCGGCCGGCAGCGCCAATGACTGGGTCGGACATGGCGTCAATACGTGGGACTACTACGAGTTCGGGGGAGATGGGGACACCCATTTGGCGGACGAGGCGCAGTATGGCGCAACGGAGCCGTTCCCAGCTCCCGCGGTCAGCCTGGACCCCGTTCCTCGCCTGTTGGACAAGGTGTTGGCGAGCGTTGGGGCCTGCAGGCCTTCGCGTGACGCCCTGCACGCACGGATCGTCCAGGATGTGCGAGACGGGACCGGCTCTCACCGTGCCGACCTACGCGACCAGTGGCCCGACCTCGCCGCCGGAGCGCCGGCGGCTCCCACAGACTCGGACCACGACGGGATGCCCGATGCCTGGGAGAATGCCCACGGCCTCGATCCCAACGACGCCGCTGACGGGCCCGCCTTCGCGACGAACGGGTACACCAACGTCGAGAACTACCTCAACGAGCTGGCCGGGGACCCGGTCCCATGATCCTCCAAGGAGGGGGTGCCGTGGATGAGGCGCGCTCCTATCGCCACGCTCGTCGCCCTGCACGTCGGGCCGGCCCTCGCCGACTACATGACGCCCGAGCAGCCCGGGTTCCGGGACTGCATGCTGATCCACGAGTCCCCGACGCGCGGCGTGGACGAACTGATGCCGTCTGTCGCGCACCTGTGCGATGGCACGACGCCGGACGCGTGGCTGTTCGACAGCTTCCTGTTCCTGCGATACTCGGCAGGGCCGTCAGGCGCGAGCTACTACGATGGGCCGACGGTGAAGTCCGACTGGGAGGCATCGCTCGACACGTGGTTCGCACCGAGCCGCGATCTGCCCGCGCTGCAGGAGGCCATCGACCGCGCGGCGCAGACGCCCGGACGCCCGCCACGGCCCATCCAAAGGTAGTCACGAGCCCGGTGCCCATCCATGGCGTCCGTCACGGCCCAAGCGCATAGAGCTTGCCATCGAAGCTTCCGACGTAGATCGTCCCATCGGGGCCGACTGCCGGGCTTGAGTACACACGTTCGCCAGTGCTGAACTCCCACCGCTTCGTCCCGTCCGGGTTGACCGCGTACACGTTCCAATCGTTGCTCCCGACGTAGACCGTCCCATCCGCACCGATGGCCGGGCTCGACCACACCTGGTCGCCCGTCGGGAAGTCCCACTTCCTCGTGCCATCCGGGTTAGCCGCGTACAGCCTGCCGTCCACACTTCCGACGTAGATCGTCCCATCGGCGCCGACCCTGGGCCTTGAGACCACATTGTCCCCCGTTGGGAACTCCCACTTCCTCGTCCCGTCCGGGTTGACTGCGTAGAGGCTGTGGTCATCGCTGCCGACGTAGATGGTCCCATCCGGGCCGATCTCGGGCGTCGACTCGACATAGGAGCCCGTCAGGAACTCCCATTCCGCCGTCCCGTCCGGGTTGACCGCGTGGAGCTTGGTGTCCGTGGTCCCGACGTAGATCGTCCCATCGGGGCCGATCGCCGGGCTCGAGGGCACCCCATCACCGGTGATGAACTCCCACCGCTTCGTCCCGTCCGGGTTGACCGCGTAGAGCTTGGGGTCACTGTCCCCGACGTAGACCGTCCCGTCGGGGCCGATCGCCGGGCGCGAGTACACGTCGGCACTCGTCGGGAACTCCCATCTCTTCGTCCCGTCCGGGTTGACTGCGTAGAGGTTGCAGTCTGCGCTCACGACGTAGATTGCCCCATCGGCGCCAACGGCTGGACTGGAGTAGATATACGCGGCGGTCGGGAAGGCCCACTTCATCGTCCCGTCCGGGTTCACTGCGTAGAGACGGGCGTCCTCGCTTCCGACGTAGATGGTCCCATCGGCCCCAATCGCGGGGCTCGAGGCCACTGGGCCGAAGGTCCGGAACACCCACTTGGCGCGCGAGACGCGCAGAACCGCCTCAGCCGTGTCCGAACCGCCAAGCGGATCGCTCGCCTTGCAGGTGACCGTGAAGTCCCCGGCAACGTGCGGCGGGGTCCAAGTCGCGGAGCTCGATGACGCGGCGTCCGCCACGATCGTGCCGGCCGTCGCGGTCCACTCGTAGGTCAGCACGTCAGCGTCCGCATCGGTTGCAGTAGCCGTGAGGACGCACGTTCCTTCCCAGAAGACGAAGTACGGCGGGTTGGCGGTCAGAGCGCTGATCTCGGGCGCGCGGTTGGCCACCGTTACGTGTGAGATGCCGATCCTCCCCGCGACGACCGCAAGGACGTTGCCCTCGCCTGGCGTGTCCGCGGCTGTGAGCGATCCGCTCTCATCGATCGCGCCGACGCCACTCTTCGCCAGCCAGGTCGGCGTCAGCGCCATCTCGCCACCCTCAGTGTCGTACACGGCGGCCGTGAACTGCTGCGTCTGCTTCCGGGTGAGCTGGACCGGGTCGGGGGTCACCACAACCGTGCTGACGCGGTCCGCCAGGTCCTGACCGGCAAGCGTCAGTCGCAGGTGAATGGTGGATGCCTCCGGCACGTCCAGGTCGATCTGCATCCCGGCATACCCGGTGCTCTCCGGTGGTTCGATGACGATAGTCTGGGAGCCGGACGGGACGCCTTGGAGCTCGTATGCACCGTCGTCATCCGAGTGCGTCGCGGTCAGATTCGCCTGCCGCGCAGATCGCACAGGTGAGCGGGGCACGTAGATGTATGCATCGGCGACGGGTAACCGCGTGTCACCGGCGTCCACGATGGAGCCGGTGATCGTGGAGTCGCCGGCGCCGTCCCCACTGCCTCCGTTCCCGTCGCCGTCCGGGGCACTCGAAGGCGCACAGCTGACGACAACCGGGGCTAGTGCGACCAGGGCGGCCAGCAGGCACCAGAGCATCGGCAACACCCCCTGAGAGGTCACCCGCCGCGTACCTCCAGACCAAACTGCCATGGACGGCAACCAAAGCTGTGCGGGCGCCCAGCGCCGGTACTGCCGGAGCGCGTCCCACCGGTCGCCTCCGAACACGCCCAGGACCGCTCGATGCGGCAGCTCCCCCGCTCGCACGTCGGGCCCTCGGTGGTCAGACAAAGGCCCCCGACTGCCAAGCCCGATGGGCAGCAGTGACGGCGCATCCGAAGTACCCGCGAGCTCGGGGCCCATTCCATGACGTTCGTCATGGCCCAAGCGCATAGAGCTTGCCATCCCCGCTTCCGACGTAGACCGTCCCATCGGGGCCGATCGCCGGGCTCGAGTACACCCCGGTCGCCGTGATGAACTCCCACCTCTTCGTTCCGTCGGGGTTGACCGCGTAGAGCTTGGTATCGTCGCTTCCGACGTAGATGGTCCCATCGATGCCGAGAGCGGGGCTCGAAAGCACCGAGTTGAAGGTCGGGAACTCCCACCTCTCCGTGCCATCCGGGTTCACCGCGTAGAGCTTGCCGTCCATACTCCCGACGTAGATCGTCCCATCGGTGCTGACCCTGGGGCTTGAGAACACCCAGCCACCTGTTGGGAACTCCCACTTCTTCGTCCCGTCCGGGTTGACTGCGTGAAGCTTGCAGTCCTCGCTCCCGACGTAGATGGTCCCATCCGGGCCGAAACCGGGCGTCGAATCGACAGAGGTGCCTGTCGGAAACTCCCATTCCGCCGTCCCGTCCGGGCTGACGGCGTAGAGCTTGCTGTCGTTGGCCCCGACGTAGATCGTGCCATCGGGGCCGATCGCCGGGCTAGAGGGTACCCCATCACCGGTGGTGAACTCCCACCGCTTCGTCCCGTCCGGGTTGAGGGCGTAGAGCTTGTTGACAGCATCCCCGACGTAGACCGTTCCATCGCCGCCGATCGCCGGGCGCGAGTACACGCCCGCAATCGTGAGGAACTCCCATTTCTCCGTCCCGTCCGGGCTGACTGCGTAGAGGTTACGGTCGGCGCTCCCGACGTAGATCGTCCCATCGGCGCCGACCGCTGGACTCGACCAGACATACTCGCCGGTCGGGAACCTCCACCTCATCGTTCCGTCCGGGTTCACTGCGTACAGACTCCAATCGTTGCTTCCGACGTAGACCGTCCCATCCGGGCCGATCGCGGGGCTCGAGTACACTTCGGCGCCCGTCAGGAACTCCCACCTGGCGCGCGAAACGCTGAGGACCACCTCGGCCGTATCCGAACCGCCGAACGGATCGCTCGCCTTGCAGGTGATCGTGAAGTCCCCGGTGGCTTGCGGCGGGGCCCAAGTCGCGGAGCTCGATGGCGCCGCGTCCGCCACGATCGTGCCGGCCGTCGCAGTCCACTCGTAGGTCAGCACGTCGGCGTCCGCGTCGGTCACGGTAGCCGTGAGAACGCACGTTCCCTCCCAGAAGACGATGTACTGTGGGTTGGCGGCCAGAGCGCTGATCCCGGGCGTGCGGTTCACCACCGTTACGCGCGAGGTGCCGATCTTCCCCGCGACGACTGCGAGGACGTTGCCCTCGGCCGGCATGTCCGCGGACGTGAACAACCCGTTCTCGTCTACCGCGCCGACGCCACTCTTGGCCAGCCAGGTCGGCGTCAGCGCCATCTCGCCACCCTCAGTGTCGTACACGGCGGCCGTGAACTGCTGTGTCTGCTTCCGGTTGAGCTGGATCGGATCGGGGGTCACCGCGACCGCGCTGACGCGGTTAGCCAGGTCCTGCTTGGCGAGCGTCAGTCGCAGGTGAATAGTGGACGCCGCCGGCACATCCAGGTCGATCTGCATCCCGGCATACCCGGTGCCTTCCGGCGGTTCGATGACGATGGTCTGAGAGCCGGACGGGACGCCCTGGAGCTCGTATGCACCGTCGTCATCCGAGTGGGTCGCTACTAGGTCCGCCTGCCGCGCAGAGCGCACGGGTGAGCGGGGCACGTAGATGTACGCATCGACGACGGGTAACCGCGTGTCACCGGCGTCCACGATGGAGCCGGTGATCGTGGAGTCGCCGGCGCCGTCCCCGCTCCCTCCGCTCCCGTCGCCGTCCGGGGCACTCGAAGGCGCACAGCCGAAGGCGACCAGGGCCAGTGCGGCAAGGGCGGCTAGGAGGCGCGGAAGCATGAGCAACACCCGAAGGGGAGTTCGCCGCCACGTATGCCCGCGCCTCCCTGCCAGGGACGACGACCAAGCGTCGTGGACAGCGGCCACGAAGGCCCCCGCTGGTCGACGGCGGCGCTCCCCATGGCGCCCATGTTCGTGGGCCCGCTCCACTGCCCGTGAGCGGCGAGACGGCAAGACGGTACCGTCCGCATGGTCCGCGGTCCCGGGACAGGCCCTGCTTCGGGGCTATCTCCACGAACATCGTCGATCGTCGCGAGGCGCGGACCACCGGTTGGTCGTCCTCAGCAGGGCTCCATACGCCCCATCCGCCCGCCCGGCAGGTCCGCCACCTCATCGCTCCCATGAGGGCTCACTCCTCAGCGACCGGGATAGCCACCCCGCGCCCCTCAGCCGTCCAGCTGGCGGGTGCCACGCCGATCCGGTGGTCAGTAGGCCAAGGGGAACAGGGCTGGCGGTTGTCCGGTATGATGAAGCGATGGCGCGCACGCGGAGCTCGCACCAGAGCGCTCTGTAGGAGGCCCCCCGCATGAGACACGCCCTCATGGCAACCATAGTCGCTGCGGCTGCGGCGCCCTCGTTCGCCGACTATATGACGCCCGAGCAGGCCGGGTTCCGCGACTGCATGTTGATCTACGAGTCACCGACGCGCGGGGTCGACGACCTGATGCCGTTCGTCGCGCACCTGCGGGATGGCTCGACGCCGGACGCGTGGCTGTTCGACAGCTTCCTGTTTCTGCGGTACTCCGCGGCGCCGTCGGGCGCGAGCTACTACGACGGGCCGACGGTGAAGTCCGACTGGGAGGCATCTCTCGACACGTGGTTTGAGCCGGGCCGCGACCTGCCCGCGCTGCAGGAGGCCGTCGATCGCACCGAACGGACACTGGGCAAGCCGCCGCGTCCCATCCAAGTCGTGATCAGCATCCACTACCCCCACACTTCCCAGGCTGACTTCGGCGACGTGGACGGCGATGGCAAGAGCGAGGATCTGGCCGACCCAACCGACCGGCTGGACGCCGTGCGGTGGTACACCGACACCGTGATGCAGCGGTTCGCGGAAGCGCACTTCGAGAACCTGGAGCTGTGGGGCTTCTACTGGATGAACGAGGGCATCGTGGGCGGGGACTCGGACATCGTGCGTGCCACGGCCGACCTGCTGCACGAGCGCGGCCTGCGCTTCCTCTGGATCCCGTACTTCCGAGCGCCGGGGTTCGACCAATGCGGCAAGCTAGGGTTCGATGTAGCGATCCTGCAGCCGAACTACGCCTTCATCACCCAGCACAACGGACTGGTCCGCAACGACCGGCTCATCGAGACCGCCGACCTCGCGAGGCAGTATGGCCTGGGAATCGAGATCGAGGTCGGCTACTCGCCCGAGGTGAACCTCCGCGAGCGGGGGATCTTCCGCGACTACCTGGCCTTCGGCGCACTGGAGCTGTGCGACTACCAACGGGCGGTCAAGGCGTACTTCCAGAGCATCAAGGTGTTCCCCAACCTGATGGGGGCCGCGGACCCGGACGCGCGCGCGGTCTACGACGAGATCGCGGAGTTCATCCGCGGAGAGCCGATCCCTCGGCCGGGCGGTCTGCAGGGGGGGAGAGTCACGATCGAGGGGCGCGCGGACGCCGATGCCTCGCGCCTGGTCGATGGCCGCTTCAGCGAGGACGCCGCCATCGAGTTGGCCGGGCCAGAGAGCGCGCTCATCGTGGACCTCCCGCAGGTGATGCCGCTCGCGGAGTTCGAGGTGAGCTGTTCGACGCGTGAGGATGGCGGCTGGTCTGGCGTCGCCTCCGTCGAGACGAAGTCGACGATGGATGCGCCCTGGCGGCCGGCCGGCTGGGTGCGGACCACGGTGGCGACGCGGCTACCGGGTGGGGCGCGGTCGCACGTCATAGCTATCCCGACAGCGGTCCGCGAGGCTGCGGCGGTGCGCGTGCACCTGCGGTCGGACGACCCCTCCGCACGGTTGAGCGTGGACGAGCTGTCCGCTGTCGATGGTGGGCCGCTCGATCCGCCTGGCGGCACGAGCCTGGCTCTCGGGATGCCCTACAAGGTCGAGCCGGATGTCCCGCGGACCTACCCCGACGACGGTCGGCTCACAGACGGCGCGATCTCCACCGAGGGGTTCTCACAAGGGCGCTCAGTCGGGTGGTACGGCCGCGATGTGATCGTGTGCCTGGACCTTTCGCGCGAGCAGATGATCGACCGTGTAGTGGTGCTCTGCGACGGTGGCGGCCACGGTGCGGTCCACTTCCCGGAGACCGTCATCACGGAGCTCTCTCCCACTGCGCCAGTGGGCTTCCGACTCAACCGCGGCTACGGCGCGCCTCCGCCAGGCCCGGCCGCCGCGATCCTGACGGAGAGCGACCAGGTCGTCATCGATCGCGAGCAGCCCACGGGCAACGGCCAGACCAACGCCCAAGGACACTACGACATCCGTCCCCCGCAGCCCACGCCGGCGCGGTTCGTGACACTCCGGTTCTCGTCGCTTGCATGGCTCATGCTCAGCGAGATCGAGGTCTGGAGCGGGGGCGCGAACGTGGCGCTCGGGGCGTCCTATGAGGCATCGCCGCGTCCGTCGCTCCTGGAGCCCGCGCGCTACGCGGATGACGGCGGCCTGCTGACCGACGGGTGCGTCCCGGCGGGGTTCGAGGCCTCCGGCGTGGTCGGCTGGACCGGCGGCGCCCGGCCGAGCATCACCGTCGACCTTCTCGTGGCCCGCCCGGTCTCCGAGGTGACGGTTCATACGCTCGGCGGGGGGCTCTACGGCATCGTTGCTCCCCCGTCCGCTGTGCTAGAGCTGTCGGAGGACGGTCAGGTATTCCGTCAGGTCGCTGAAGGCGCGCTGACCGATCCGGGCGACAACGCCTGCCGCGCGCTGGAGCTGATACTGACGCCCGCAACCACGGAGCAAGCGCGCTTCCTCCGCATCACCCTTCAGCCCTCCCCCGGCTGGACGATGGTGAGTGAGGTGACGGCGAATTGATGCCGAACCACCCGAGGAACGAAGTCGGCGCTATCGGCTGGTCGCACGGGATTGGGAAGGCCCGGCTGGAGCACTTGGCGTTACCCTGAGTACCCTTCGTGCCTAAGGAACTCGAGGATGGACACGTAGCCCAGGCTGAGCTGGTCGCAGATGTCGGGGATCTTCGTCCGTATGCCGCCGCGCGGAAGCCTAGTATTGCGCTTCTCCTCGGACAGCACGAAACAGGACGCCGTGGGATCAGCGCGCCGCATGACGTCCTTGGGATCGCGGCCGTCGAGGTATAGCGCGAGAGCGATGACGAAGGGGTCTGCGACGGTCTTGGTGAGTTCAGGGCTCGCCACTCGTATCCGCAGGTGCGTCTCCGCCGCCACGAGGCCGCTGACCCACGGGTCATACTCCGCCTGCTCGACCACCATGGCGGTGTGCCGCTTCAGAAATGCCTTGAGGGAGTCATCATGGCACTCGTCCCGCGCGAAGCCTGACATCCAGAGACGCTGCTCGGAGGCAAGCGCGTGCAACAGCTCCCACAGAGAGGGGAAGACGTCAGACGGGTAGACATGGTCGAAATCCATCAGCGCGGACGCGTCGACGCTGTAGAGGATCCTGTCAGGCCCACCCATTGGCTTCCCCGTTTCGGCCAGCGTAGTGCCTAGCCTGCGAGGCGCTGGCGGAGCCCCTGCAGCGTGGTCGCCGTCTTCACACCCAGGACCATGAGGGCAGTGTGCGTGGAGACGAAGCCACGGTCCACGGCCTCGATGACCGCGGCAGCGAAGGGCTTGCCGATCTCGCTGAGCTTGTTATTGTAGTAGTTCCCGCCCGGCCCCGACCTCTCGCTCGCCGCCTTCCGCTTGAGCCATCCCTCGACGGTTTCCCAGTACACGTCCGGCTCCAGCAGCTTCAGGTCGAGCATCCGCCTCGCCACAACGAAGCGACTTACCCCGAACTGGTCACCGCACTGCCGCGCCGAGTCGTAGTCCAGGTTACGCCGCAGGCTCTGCAGAGCCACCGCCACCTCATCGCTCCGGCGAGGCATCAGGAACTCGCCCGCCACCGCATCGCAGTGTCTCTCGACATGCGCTTCCGGTGTAGTCCCCAGGTCCCGGCAGGCCAACGAGTCGCCGCTGACCCCCGGCTGCCCGAGGCACAGATGCGCTACCTCATGGAGGAGCGAGAACACGCGGGCAGTCGGTGCGTCCTTGGTACTCAGCCCGATCCCAGCTAGACCGGCGTGAGTCAGAGAGAAGGCTCTTAGCTCACTGGTGTCCATCTGAGACCTCTGAACCAGGACACCGAGGGCAAAGAGGGCGTCCGTCCATAGGTCCATCGCCGCGTACGGCCGTGAGTTGTCGAGTTGCTCGTCGACGGACACGCCGATGTGAGTACGCAGGACGCTGGCCGTGACCTCGGGATCGTCGACCAGGGACGCGCTTGGCAGATCCACGCTCACAGGCTCTCCAGCTAGCCCGGCGATCTCTGCCCAGTTCGAGAGGGCGTTGCGCAGCTCCCGGAACGCCAGCCGGGCGCTCGGACCGAAGCCGCCAACACCAGGGTCCGCACGGCAACGGAAGTCACGCGGAAGCGGCGGCTCCGCAGGTACGGCCGGGAGGTAGAACACCGCGACCGACCTCTTCACCCGGCCGGCAAGGCGCCGGAGCTGGGCGAACGAAGGAGCGTCCTCACCGCTCTCCCACGAGGCAATGTCGCCCGGCTTCCGCTGGATCGAGGCGGCCAACTCACCAACGGAGTAGCCTGCCGACTCCCTTGCCCACTTGAGGAGCGCCGGGTTTACCAACTGCGCCTTCTGTCGCGTGCTCACCCGGGACACCTCCCCGCCGGACAGGTCCAGAGGCCATCGTCAGCCACCACTATAGTACATTGATCGGCCCCAGCTGACTCGCTGCCTTCATTCCACCGGCGCGACCTGGAACAGGTCGACCCAGGCTGTGCCCTTGCTCGCCAGTGAGAAGCTGGGCGCTGAGCGACCGCCTGCCGCTGCTTTCGCCTCGATGACGCACTCCTGCCATTCGGTCGTGAGCGCGAAGTCCTGTTCACCCAGGTTGGTGCACGAGAGGCGAAGCTCCACCCCGTCCTCGCGTGCCTTGGCCCAGAGGGATAGGCGGTAGGTCCGGCCCTCCTCGAGCGTCACGGGGAAGGGACTGAGCCGAGGAAGCTGGTCGTCCGTCGGCGCGATGAGGCGCAGGGAGTGGCGGCCATGGCGGGCGACGCGGGAGTCGGCGAAGGCGGTCGCCCCATCGCCCATCGAAGCGTACTGCCCATCCGCCGTGCCGACCTGCGGCAGCTCCTCGAAGCTCGGATTGCGCGTGAGGTTGCCGGGGTCGATGGCCACGTCGGATTCGAGCTCGGGACCGACAGGGATTCCATAGGCTCGGGTGCCGAAGGCGTCGATGGGCTCCTCGATGACGCCGTCGGTCACGGGCACGCGGCGGTCCTCGAACAGCACCTCCGCCTCGCCAGTGAACGCCAGGCCGGGAAGCTCGACTCGGACCGTCTTGGGCGCGTTGTCCGTGTTCACAGCGAGAACGGCGATGACGCCGCGGTCGCGCCAGGCGGATACGTGGACGGTGGGGTCGGGGCATCGCGCTTCGGGCTTCTCCTCGGTCGAGAGGAGGAACGGTGTCAGTTCCGCAGTCTCGAGCGCGAGCGCGCCACACTCCGCCCACATCACCGGCGACTTGGGGAAGCTGACACGCGGGGCGCGGATGAAGTACTGGATCGCCGTCGCACCGTGGACGAGGGAGAGGTACGTCATCACGCGCTGCTCCCGAGCGGTCGGCTCGCGCGGCCACGCCTCGCCCCCGCCAAACGCCTGGGGCACGATCCACAGCGGCTTCTGCCATCCTTGAGCACGTCCGACGTCCTCAGCCATGTTGGCGACGGTCGTCACCGGGCCGTTCGGGATGGGGTAGGGGTCCGCCATCACGATGTCCATGGCATCGCGGAACTGCCGGGCGTGCTCGCCGCCCTGGTAGAAGACGACGCTGATCGGGTGGTAGGGGTCCAGCTCCTTGATGATGTTGTGGACACGCGTCAGACGATCGACGTACTCGACGGAGGGCTCGTCCGCCGTGTACCAGGCGAGCACCGCCGGGTGGTCGCGGAGCATCTCGACCTCGGCGCGCAGCTTCGCGATGTCATCATCGGTGAGCTCGGTCGCGTAGGCCCACATGATCTGGTAGTTGACCTTCATCCCGATGGCAGCGGCGCGATCGAGGTAGGCCCTGATCTGCTCCAGCTCGGCGGCATCGTGTGGGCCGCCCTGGTAGGGCGAGAGCAGGTTGAACCCGTGGACGACCTCCTCATCGAGGACGCGGTTGATAGGCCAGTAGCAGTAGAACCCGAAGGGGAAGAAGGGCAGTCCGTCCACAATGAGCCCACGCGAGAGGTTGTCGATCCGAACCGCATCGGCCCGAGGCGGCGCCTTGCGTATGGCTGTACGCGCCTGACCCAACACTTCCTCGCCCCGCATCAGGGAGCACACGACCTCCGATGCGCCATCGGGCAACTCGGCGATGGGCACCGAGACGCGCATCCGGCGTTTGTCGACGGGTAGGGAACGCGAGGCACTGCCCGCGGAGACAGTCAGCATGAGGCCATCGAGGTCCAGGTCGGGGGCGAGGTCGACGATCGCCTCCGCCTCCGGCTCACCCATGTAGAGCGAGTACCTCGGGCGAATGCGGACGTTCGGCACCGACTCGGTCAGCAGAGGGGAGACCTCCAGTAGGGTACCTCCGTCCGGCGCGGTGACGGTGGCGCGGAAGGCCTGGAGCCCATCGCCCGCCATGGGCACATCGCACGACACCTCGGTCGGGTCTGTCCCCATCTCGACCTCGCCCGCATCTACAGCCGGGCCGCGGCCGCTCATCGGTTCGACCCTGACACCCACCCGTGAGGGGACTCCCGGCATCCCCACCAGGCGCATGGCGAGTTGGGCCGTCCCGGTGTGCACGCGACCGGGGAAGCTCAGCGACGTGAGCCCGACGAGCGGCGCCGGCAGGTCTGGGCCCGGGTCGATGGTGAAGTCGATGACCTGCGTGTAGGCCTTGTCGCGCTCCAGTGACAGCGCCCACCACAGGGCGGCCGTCTTGGGCGTGAGGTAGAAGTTGAGCGGCGTCTGCGCCGAGATCGACAACGTGCCGAGCGATGTGGTGAGCCGCTGCGCCGTCACGCCGCTCCACGGGTCCACGCGCCCGCTCGCCGGCAGCTCCACCTTCCCCTCGCTCACCTGGCCACCGGCCGTCATGGCATAGTCCGCATCGGCGAACCACGCGGCATCCAGCGGGAAGAGGACCTGCAGATCGGCACTGTCAAGGTCTGTCAGGCCATACTCGTACTCGAAGCGAACGCCCGACTGGCGAAGGTGGATGCGCTTCGTGTACCAGAAGCGATCCGTCCGGTCGGACGCGGTGAGGACGGTCTCCGCATCGGACGACTCGACGGTGGCGACGGCGCCGCCCTGTGCGTTCTTGTAGTAGACGTCCTGCCAGGCACGGTGGAGGGTGAACTCACCTTCTGACAGCACCAGGGGGCGACCGCGGAAGGACACGGCCACGCCCTGGCGGCTCTGCCACGCGGCAACAAGGCCGCCTTGGGCGACTGTAGCGCAGGTGGCGTTGCCCTCCACCTGAGCAAGCCCCGACGAAACGAGCGCCATTAGGCTGATGCATCCGAGCAGTATGGTCGCCACGGGCATGGCACTCTCCTCCTCACTCGCACTGAGCGCGGAACCGCGCAGTGCGAGCGGCACCGGCGCAGATACTCGCTCTCTCACTCGGTGCGCCGAGCGCTCACTTGGGCGTCGCCCGCCGACCAAGCATCTCAGTCATTGCATCGCCCAGGTTGTCCACCCGTGTGGCATCGGCGGGGGCGTCGAACGTGAAGGTACCCGCATCCAACAGCGGCGTCGTCTCCCAGTCCGAGAGGGTGATCATCATCGCCGCATACAGTTCGCCTGTTACGCTCCAGGTGCGTAGCTCCATCTTCCGAAGCAACCGAGGCCCATTCACCTGAACCCAGTAGTACGCTCCATAGCCAAAGAGGACCTTGTGACAGGCGTCGGCGCCCAACTGGTCAACGCCTATGTACTGCACAGGTGCCCCGGGCGGCGCCAGCACGGCAGAGACATCGCTGTATAGCAGAGCGAAGAGGACTCCACCGGCGTCGCCGGGGAGCAGTACCTCGCCGCCCATGCCGGAGAGCGCCTCTAGTACGCCGTCGTAATCATCCGCGGCCCCGGCCGCTGCGTACTTGCGGACGCCTGGCACGTAGCCGAACACCCCTTCATCTCCCGAGACGACCAGTGTCTCATGGCCTTCGGCGGACGACTCGACACGGAGTCTGTTCGGCCGCTGAGCCGTGACCCGCTGGGTGCCTACCACGGTCCCTTCGGCGCCTTGGCCCTTCGCCACGATGGTGACGCGGAACTGCGACAGCCCCGTCAGGTAAGCCGCGCAATCAGTGAGGAGCGACACAGCCTTCTCGTCAACCTGCGGGTGGAGGACGAGCGCCGCGGCGGTGAGCGCATCCGCAAGGGTCGGCACGCTCCGGGTCCCCTCGGGGGGCTCGAAGGCGAAGGTGCCCGCCGGGAGCTCTGGGTTCGCCTGCCATTCCGAGAAGACGCCACCCATCACGTACTGCTCCGGCCCGAGTTGGTCGACGGGTCGGTCATCGTGCGACCAGATGCGGCGCAATAGCGGCGTATCTCCGCTCTTGATCCACAGGTCCACAACGCCGCCCGCCGTACGTTTCACTCTCACACCATGGCACTCGGTCTGCCCAACCGGCGCCGTGCCCAGATCCTGGAACTCCGGAGCGCCCTCCAGCACTAGCCGAAGGGGTGGGGTCGTGAAGAGGGCGTCCAGGCAGTAGTGGATCCCGGAGTCGACCCCGAGGATAGCACCGGTGTTCAGCATCTGTACTGCGACGCCCTCAACGGACTCGGGGGCTTCGGTCCTCACACACGAATCGAGCATGGGCAGGTACAGGAGGAGACGCTCCCCATCACACACGATGGTGCTCTGCGCGGCACCTTCATCTGTGACCATGTAAAGAGCGTTCGGCTTCGCCACCGTGAGCCGGGTACCAGGGCGAGTGTGGCCGGCAACGTCGTCCCTGCCTGCGAGCAGCCCGATCGTGACGGAGTAGCTATCAAGTGACGCCAGATATGCAGAACAGGACTCCGCGAGCGCCCGTGGGTCGGGCTGAGCCGCATCGGCAACGACGGCAGCCCCCAGCGCCTCGTCCTCGGCAGAGGCCACGCCCCCGAGCCCAGTCAGGCCCACTAGGGCTGCCACAAGCACGGTGGCAACCTGGTCCGGACACGCCCCAGACATACGCATGCTCTTCCCCCCTCCAATGTGGATCAGCCGACGACAACCTGGACGATACCAAACGGCGGCACGGTCACCTTCAGCGTGTCGCCCTCCATCCGAGCCGTGTTGTCGGGAAGTGGGCGCTCGAGTACGTCCACCTGAGCTGCAGGCGCATCGGGATCGCACATCAGACCCGAGATCCGCACCTCGGCATCGGTCTCGACACCGGTGAACTCGTAGAGCCGGACGACCAGCGCGCTCGAACCCTCGGCTTTCTTCAGGCCGGAGATCATCACGTTCGGTGACACGACCTCAAGGCCCATGCTTGCAGCGGGAAGGTCGCCGCTATGCACGGTCGTACCCACGGGCACGAGCGCATGGTTGAACACGTAGCCAGCCCGAACGGCCGCCCCTGCGTCGAACTCGCCCACGTGAGGTACCAGCGCCCAGCGGATGTGGTGACCGCCGATCTCGGGCAGTGGGTCGGGGTCGTAACTGGAGCGCAGCAAGGTCAGGCGGACGGACTCATCGGAGAGCTGGTGGCCGTACTTGCAGTCGTTGACCAGAGTCGCGCCGATCGGCTGGTCGTCGAGCCAGGAGTCCCCGCAGAGGTCCACCCAGTTCAGCGCGGGCGCTTCCTCCCCATCGGCCTCTCGCTCGATGAGGCCGCAGGGGATCTCGAAACGCGCCCGTCCGGCCTCCAACGCCAGGGGGAGGCTCGTGCGGAGCACCGGCACGCCGGTCTCCGCATCGCCGCGCTCCAGCCAGTTCACCTCGAGGGCGAAGTCGACGCGGGCGCTCCCACGCGCGACGCTGATCACCAGTCGGTAGTCGGACTCGCCGTCGCGGCCGGAGAGAGCCACCGTTGCCAGATGCGGGCCGGCATGGAGGACCCGGAGCGTTCCACCGACGAGGGGCTCGCGGCGGTCGACGATGGGCCCAAGCTGCCAGGCTGTCATGCCATGAGGGGCCTCTTGCTCGCGGTCGATACCCCCGAGTACCCCGCCCGGCTGAACGAACTCGCAGCCGCTGGCCTTGTCGATCAGGCTGATGATGCCGCCGTGCTGAGAGCAGACGACCAGTTCGATGAGCCCGTTGCCCATGCGCACGGGGTTCACCATCTCGGCCTGCACATAGCCCAGGCCGTAGAGCGGCCGACCGGTCTGCTCGGCGTAGGCGCGATCGTCCCCGTCGTCCGCCACCGCTCCCGGCTCGACGACGAAGCTGGCATACCCCACGCCCGGCACAGCATTGGCGGGGAAGGCGACCGTTGTGAACCTGTGGCCCCAGTAGTTCCCCCGGTCGAGAACCTGGCCCGGCATCGCATACCCATCGGCGTCACGCACCGTTACGGCATCGTCTCTCAGCTCGCGGTTCCAGACCTTGACCCGGACGATCTCATCGCGCGCGAAGGGGGCGGGGTTGAAGATGACGAACGGGTCGCTGTCGGTAGCGCCCGCGCCCACCGCGGACATCCCGCTCCAGCCCGCCCCGAACCCCACGCCGGCGCCCAGGCCCATGTCTGGGTAGACCGTCTCCGGCCCGGGGGCAGGGGCCAGCGCGGAGGTGTCGACCCGACTGGCGAGGGCGCGTAAGCCGCGGCTGCGCATGATCCCGGTGTAGGCGAGGTTCTCCTGGAAGAGGCCCATCGCGTGCTCGATCGTCTCCTTCACGCCTGAGCCGGGCAGGATGTCGTGGAACTGGATGAACATCGAGCGCCGCCAGCACTCCTCCAGCGCCTCGGAATCGTAGGCCACACCCGCATTGCGCGCAGCCAGGAGGGCCATGGCCTCAGTGTCGACGAGGTCGCATTCGCCGCGGCGGTTCGCGAACTTGATGCGCGACTCGGATGTGTAGCAGCCCTCGAACACGAAGTTCAGCTCACCATCGTGAACGGGGATATCGAGCCCTCGCGCCTCGATGTCCGCCTCAACGGCGGAGAAGAAGGCATCGGTCGTCGAGAGCTTCACGTTGGGCCAGACCGGCCAAGTGGCCATCTCCTGCGCGGCGCGGAGGTGCCGGCGCGTGGGGCCGCCGCCATGGTCGCCGACCCCGTAGACCCAGAGCAGGTCGCGCAGGCCGGTGTGCCGCTCGAGGTCGAACAGGAGGTGCGTCATGTGGGGCACGATCTCGCAGTTGTAGCCGTTCGGCGAGTCATCGAAGGCGAGGATCCGCTGTCCGTCCCGGCCCTGCCACCAGAACACCTGTGAGGTCTCGCCCGATGCCATGCTCACGAGCCGGGGACCGTTGCAGCGGTGGTGATAGTAGCGACTGACGCCGCCGCCGCGGAGGATGCCGGGCAGCGTCCAGCAGTGACCGAACGTGTCGGGCTCCCACGCGATGCGCACCTGGTCCGGCATGAGCCCGAGCGCCTCGCTGAGCCACTGGCGCGTGTACAGCAGATGGCGGCAGAGGATCTCGCCGCCCGCCAGGTTCTTGTCGCCCTCGACCCACTGGCTCGCCGTGACCTCCCAGCGTCCCTCGGCCACTCTCCGGCGGATCATGTCGAGCACCTCGGGCGCGTAGGTGCGCATGGCGTGGTAGACCGAGGCCTGGCTCTGGGAGAAGTGGAAGTCCGGGAACTCGCATAGGAGCTGGTCCATGGTCGCGAACGTGTCGTAGGTTACCGACACCGTCTCCGGCCAGGACCACATCCAGTTCATGTCGATATGGGCATGACCGACACAGTGGATGGTGTACTGCTTCGCCGCGACAGCCATGGGCGCGAGGACGGCCTCGACCTCGGCCGCCAGTGAAGCGGTGTCGGTCCGTCCGGTGCGGAGGCCGTCGACAAGCGCAGTGGCGGCACGTTCAACCAGCGGCAGCCAGTCGGTCGTATGCTCCGATCTGGCCTGCGCGAGGCGCGTTGCGAACTCGATCTCCGCGGTAGCGCGCTCGATAGGGCTGCGAAGGCGCGCATCGACGGCGGGCAGACCAGCCAGCGCGGTCCTGATGATGGCAGGTGCGGACAAGAGACGCTCTCCTCTCACGGTTGCGGGGGTGAATGACAGGGTCCGTGTTCCCCGCCCGTGAGGCGGCACCTGCGGTTCGGGCTACTCGCCAGGCGCGGTACGCCTGATGGTGACCCGGACGGTCACGCTGCTGACGTTCCGCGGCGATAGCCCCTCGGGCACATCGAGGGGGAGGCTCTCCTCGAAGGACTCCGACCGCCCGTTCAGATCGACAGGGCCGACGTCAATGCTCTTGAGTCCCTCCAAGGCGTCAGGGAGCCCGCGTATCTCGACACTGCTGGGCTCCGCGGACATTTCGACGAGGCGGCAGCCCGTGGCCGGCGACCCGATGCGCGAGACCTGAACGGGAACAGTCTTGGATGCCCGGTCCTGTGCCGGCACGGATACCGTTATCCTTGGCGGCGTGATGCTGACGCCGCGTGTGTCAATGGTTCCGCCCGAGGAGTCCATGGCTCGCACGAACGTCTCTACGGTCGGGTTGTTCACGACGTCGCTGCGATCGACGATGCTGCGCACATGGTCGACGGCATCGATGGCCTCCTTGGGGCCAACGACCTCCACCTCCTGCGGCTGATAGACGAGATCGCCGAAGTAGATCCCGGCCGGCGCCGCACCCGTCAGGCGCACGCGGACGGGAACCGTCTTGCGCGCCAGGCGGGTGATCATGCAGTCGACCTCAGCCGGGGTGATCTGTCGCGCATCGACCCCGGCAGGCACCCCGCGCAGGGCGACGGGGCAGCGATGTGTGCCCTCGGCCATCGGCACGGGGAGGCGCAGCGTAGCCGTGACCGGCACGACGCCCTCTCGAACCATGTCCAGTGAGCGCCGCGGGCCGCGCAACGTCGCCGTCACGTTCTGCGCCCCGAGCAGGTCGACGCCGAACTCCGTGCCGGCTTCCACCTTCAGCGGCACCGTGGCGATGTGCGTCTCGACGGGGTCCTCGGCGTTGATCATGAACGCCCACCCGACGAAGGCGATGACGAGCGCCATCAGCTTCTGCGGCCAGTTCGCGATCAGTTTGCGCAGCGCGCTCATGAGCGCCTCCTCCGGAAGCTGAGGCTGAAAGCGGGCGCGCTACCGACCCGATAGAGCTCCCGGATCTTCTCACGGAACTCCGCGCGCTTGAGATTGCGGTGGATCTCGCCGGCCGTGGCGATGGATACCGCGCCCGTCTCCTCCGAAACGACCAGTACCACGGCATCGGAGTGCTCCGTCAGCCCCAACGCGGCACGGTGCCGCATGCCCAGGGTCCGCGGCGCAGCCGGGTTCGTCGTCGGAGGGAAGTAGCAGGCGGCCGCGAGGACCCGCCCCTGGCGGAGGATGACGCCGCCATCGTGCAGCGCGCTGTTTGGGAAGAACACGCTCGACAGCAGCTCCTGGGTGAGCTCGGAGTCCAGGATGGTGCCCGTGGCGGCGATATCGGAGAGGCCGGTCGAGCCCTCTATGGCGATGAGTGCGCCGATCCGGTTGGTAGAGAAGTGGTCGATGGCCTCAAAGAGGACATGCAGCTCCTCCATACCCAATGCCGTCCGCAAAGGTCGGATGCCGCCGATGCGGGTCAGGGCGGCGCGCAGCTCCGGCTGGAACAGGATCACCAGGGCGATGACGGCCGGCTCCATCGCGGTGCGCAGCAGACTGTGCAGAACGGGGAATGGCCGACTGAGCAGAAAGACGAGAACCAGAACAGCGACACCTCGGGTGAGCTGCCGGCCGCGGGTGCCCTCCAGAGTCCGCCACATCTGGTAGATGACGACAGCCAACAGCAGGATGTCCAGCGCCGCGATCACGTCGATGCGCAGCAGGCTGTCGACCAGCGCCCTGGCGATTTCGCTCATGCTCGCCCCCGTGGGCTACTCCCGTCGCTGAGTGCCCATCATACAACGCCCGGCCGGACGGGAGGTTCCGCCCGACGGGGCGTTCTCAAACCTCGAAGCGGAGCCGCGTGGAACCGATGTCGATGTGGTCCCCGGAGGTCAGAGCGTGCAGACCGGCGATGGCGCGTCCGTTCACGCATGTGCCGTTGCGGCTGTCCAGGTCGGTGATGACATAGGCCCCATCCCGCAGTTGGACCAGGCAGTGGTGCTTCGAAGCGAAGTCGTCGTCCACGCGCACGGCGCAGTCATCACCCCGGCCGAGGACCGTGTGGTGGGACAGGGGTACCACGCGACCGACCTGCGCACGCGAGCTGGCGCCGGCTGCAACCACGATCAGCGAGGCCGCGTCCGCCGCGCGCCCGACCTGGGGCGCCGGCGCCCTCCCTGCGGGCGCGGCTCCCGCTCGTACCAAGCCGCGGTAGACCAGCAGAAGGAAGCCGTAGATGACAGCCAACAGCCCGTACTTCAGGAGCGGGGGCAGGTACTCGTACAACCTCGGTCACACCTCCCGCTCGAACATAAGCAACGTCTCCCCCACACCCACAAGGTCGCCGTGCCCGAGTTCGGCCCGCGGCACGCGCTCATGGTTCACGTGGGTCCCGTTGGTGCTCCCCGCGTCCTCGATCATCACTGTATCGGCATACGTGAGGATTCGGGCATGGATCCGGGAAGCGGAAGCATCCGTGAGGCGGATGTCGGCCGCGTCGCCGCGCCCGAGGGTCTGCTCGGCGCTGTAGATGCCGAACACCAGGCCGGCATCGGGCCCACGGAGGACGGTGAGGTGGCCGCGCGGGGACCCCTCCTCGATGGTGGCTTCGACCTGCATCATGCCCTCGGAGAGGCGCGGGGAAACCTGGAAACGGACGCGAACCGGTCCGGTGAAGGCCAAGCCCTCGGATCGCGCCATCTGTCGCAGCGCGTCCACCAACTGCGCCTGCACCTCCGCCTCGATGGGCGTGAGGGCCCGCATGTCGGGGTCCGACAGTAGGACGACGTAGACGTTGGGTGTGTGGCGTTGGCCGGCATGGCGTTGCTCACCGTCGACCGCCGTCGAGAGGAGCGCCTTGGCGATCTCGGCCGGATGGACCCGCCCGCCGAACGCCCGACCGAACGCGCCCTCCACAACCGAGCGCAGCGCCCGCTCTACGGAAGCGAGGAGTCTCATCGGGCCTTCCGTCCCTCCGCTGGTGGCCGGCCGATGCGGCGAGCGCGTCACCCGCACGACGGAGAGCTCAGCCCAACTCCCCGGCGCGCCAGCTCGTCCACAGCTCGCCGGCCATCTTACACCACCGGAGCACGCCACGCGTACCCGGTCCCTCCGGAGTCTCGCTGTCGAGCTTCCTCAGGATCTGGTAGTACTGCGCGGCGTCGGAGGACCTGCCGGTCCGGATCGATACGGCCAGCGCCAGGTATGCCGCCGGCGCGCCCACATTGGGGTCCTCGGAGTCGGCATAGGCCGCTTGCAGGTCCGCATGTGCCTCCTCGAGGACCAACGGCGCGCGTTCATCGTCTCCCCGCATCTTCAGGAGTGTGTAGACACGCAGATGGTCGGCTCCCAGGCGCAAACGGGCCCCCGGCATGTTGTGCTCGAGTTTCCACACGTCGGTGTCGCACGCGATCTCGTAGGCCACGATGACAGAGTCGAGATCCCGCGGGCGGAGGAACAGGGCCTCGGGGGCGGCTCCCTCGAGTCGCGCGGCTCGGGACTCCCGTGCCTCGGTGAACCTCTGCTTGGCGGGGCCGGAGAGTTCGAGCCCCTTCTCGCGACTCGCGGGAGTGGCCGCGCCGAAGTCCGAGCGCAGCGCGGACGCGAACAGGCAGCCCGCACAGACGATGACTTCGTAGATGATGGGGTTGACCGAGAAGTGACCCTGGGTGCCGGCCGCGCTGCAGGGGATATGGAACTCGTTCATCTCGATGCGCTGCGTACCGGACTTGACGATCCAGTAGGGGATCTCCTGACCACAGACCGAACACCGCGCCGAAGACGCCAGGAGGGGGTCCTTAGTCCCCTCGAGCGCGGCGCATTCCTGGATCCGCTGCGGGGTCAGCTCCAGACCATAGCGCGCCAGATAGACCTCGACCTTGGCCGCATCGTCGCGGTAGAGCGCCTGGAGCCGACGCACGGCCCGTGTCTTCCTGTCTGTCGACTGCGCCACCACTGCGGCCTTCCCCCGTTCCGCCGTTGGGTACACGGCGGCGGCGCGGTTGCCTAGCCCCGCGGCTGACCGGAGAGGAGCCAGACGTCATCGCACCGTAGGAGCACAACGGCGTCCGGCGACTGAGCGTCCTGCGGCCCCTCGACGCGACCGGCCACGACAACGAGAAGGTCCTGCCCCACGTTCGGGTCGTCGCCGGTGGCGCCAGTGCGGACTTGCGTGTCATAGCTGCTCCACTCGACGGCCTTCCCCGGCCCGACCCGGATCACCACGGGGGTCCCGATGGGATGTGACGGGTCTCCTGCGGCCAGGTAGAGCATCGCGACACCTGCCATGTCGGGCATTCGCGAGGCGACCGTCAGATCCGCGTGCAGCAGGTACTCGCACCCGGCCGCGATAGTGCCGACGCGCTGGAAGGCCGGCACGTTCTCCCGCTGGCCGGCCATCAGGTTCGCGCACAGCATCCCAACATACGTGTGCATACCGCCTCCGCCCACCCAGACGCGCTCCTCAGCACGGGCGGCCGGCTCCGCGAGTGGCTTGGCGAAGCTAGGGTCGCTGACGAGGTTCTCGGGGTAGAGCACCCAGTCGGTGGGCTCGGCGCTCTCGGGTGGGCCCGGCGCGAAGTGCGGGTACTCGCCGGACTCACGCCATTGCAGGTTCAGCCCAGGCGTGCCAGGGCTTGAGGGGTCGATGGTGAGGATCGACCGGGTTGGTGGCAGCGGCTGGAGCCGATAGTGGCCATCCTCGGGCGTTCCATATACGGGCTTGGCCGACGTCGGGTCGGGCGCGTCCACGAGTCGGGTGGGCGCCCACGCGCGCGACACGACCTCTCGGTCCGGGCCGGCCGCGTAGTGAGCCGAGAGCTCCAACGGCAGAGCGACCCCGCGTCCCCGCAGCGGGCTGTCATCGCGCAGGCGGTAGTCGCCGCCCACGCGGTCGACGAAGCCGGCCTCGGGCAGCAACTCGGACTCGGCGAGCTGGACCCAGGGGCTGCCGGACCGCACGTCCTCGAGGAGTCCTGGGTCCACCACTACCGAGTGCGTGTCCTGGTGGCGCTCCATCCGCCAGATCGGCAGCGTGGCATACAGGGAGTTCCAGCCGTTCAGGAAGTTGATGTGAGCACCTGTCCGGTGGTACGGCGCAAGCGTCCAGACGAAGGCGTTGTAGTCCGACCAGTTCCCCCAACCATAGGGCGTCGGCTCCGTAACGCCGATGAAGCTCCCCGGGCAGTCGATCAGGATGTTGTCCACAACGAGGTTGTTCCGGACCGCCATCAGGCAGTCCGCGGTGGCATTCTCGACAACGCTCTGCGGGTAGGTCGCCGTCCGGGGGTAGCCGCTGACCGTGATCCCCTCCCCGCACCCGTCAATGACATTGTGCGCCACCAGGCAGTCGGACCCGTACACCCAGATGGCCCGACCGCAGCCCTTGAACACATTGTCCACGATAACGCCCCAGCGACTGATCTCGAAGTAGACACCCACATTGCAGTTCTCGAACGTGTTCTCGGCGACCAGAACGTTGTTGACGTTGATGTCGAACCACAGGGCCGTCGCCGGCTCATCGTGGAAGCGGTTTCGGAGGAACCGCGACTCGCGCCACTGGACCCACTTGTTGCCGTATGTGAGGCACACGACATCCCCGCGCCAGCCGTTGTGATGGAACTCGTTCCCCTCAACGACCATACGGTAGCCCAGGTTGCTCGTCATGCCGCACAGCCCGTTGTAGCCGATCTCGCAGTTACGGATGACGCAGTCCTCGCCGGACACGATGAGACCCAGGAAGTCGTTGTGGGTGATGCGGCAGTCCTCGACTGCGCAGCCGTTCCCGGCGATCGCTGCAGCCTGCTCGTTCGGCCATAGGCCGTCCTGGACGTGACGCACATCCAGCCCTCGGACTGTCCACGTCCCCCTGAGGGACAGGCCGACATCCCGCACGGACGCCTCGATCACATGGGCCGCCGGGTCGCCGCCATCGGCCAGCCACACGTAGAGGCGCCTCGCCGTCGCGTCATAGAAGAAGGACCCCGGCCTCATGTCTTCGGCGCCCCGGCCGTCCCACTGCTTCTGGTACTTGAAGTTCGTGGCTTTCTCGGCACGCACGGGGCTGCCCTGCAGCCCGATCTGCTTCAGCGGCGCCTCGTCAACGAACACCATTGTCGAGTAAGGCTCCCAGGCAGCGGAGTAGATCGCCGGGGGCTGCCCCGTCGGAGCGGTGAGAGCGACGTCCGCTCGCCGCCAGGGGCCCGGAACGACCTCCGACCCCTTGATCACGGGCCGAGCGCGCGGAGCGGCGGCCAAGGTCAAGCGAACGTTCGGGTTCTCCCAGTCGTCGCCCGGCCAAGCCACCGCCTCGCGGTAGACTCCATCGGCCACTTCGATGGAATCGCCCGGCGTGGCCACCGCCATCGCGGCGCTGAGCGACCTCATCGGCGCTGCCGCGGTTCCCGCATTCTGGTCGGAGGCGCCCGCCGCGTTCTGGGCCACATAGTACTTCGCGCCCCACCCATCGGCGCTGAGCGCCACCAGGAGGAGCACCCACAGACGGGCCCCAAAGGAGCCCCAGATCCTCGCTACCATCCGACAGACTCCCTCGCACATCGGCGTGGCTACAGGTTCCGCAGGGGGACTTCGCCTGACGAGCGGGGGCGTCCTTGTATGAGCTCGCATGTGCTCCTCGGGGCGCCTTTACTCCCCAGGACTCCCGCTGTATAAGGCCCCAATGCGCGACACACCGACAGGCATGCCACCTCGGCCCATGGGCGGGGGAGACGCCGATGCACCCCCGCTGGACCGTCCGGCCTTCGTGCTCGGGGTGGTCAACGGCGCCGTCTTCCAGAGCACGGTACGGCTCCTGGACGCGGGCGGACTGCTCGGGCTGCTGATCCTCCGCCTGACCGACTCCCCACAGATGATCGGCGTCGTAGTCTTCCTGACCTCGGCAGGATGGTTCTGGCCCGCCATCGTCGTTGCGAGCATTCTCGAGCATCGGCCTCGGAAGCTACCGTATTACCAGTGGCCCGCCGTGGTCCGGATCATCTGCCTCTGGTCCATCGCGGGGCTCCTGTTCACTTCGCTCCCATCTGAGTCGCCCTGGACGTGCTACTGGCTCATCGCCGCGATCACATTTGTCCAGATGACGGCATGCGGCGTCTCGTACGTCCCGTTCATGGATGTGGTCGGCAAGACAGTGCCGCCCGGGCACCGGGGCCTGTTCCTTGCCTTGCGGATGGGCATCGGGGAAGCCCTGGGCCTGGCCACGGGCGCGGCGGCCGGCTACTTCCTCTCGGTCCGGAGCGGGCTCGGGTACCCCCGGGGCTTCGCGCTGATGCTGGTCATGGCAGCGGCTCTGCGGACGGTGGCGCTCGTCGCCTTCATGGCGGTCAAGGAGCCAATACGGCCGGTGCAAAGGCGTCCGCTGCCGTTCCGGATGTTCATTCTGCGGGGGCTCCGCGTGTTCCGCCGCGACCCCTCGCTGCGCAACTTCACCGTTCTCAGGGTCTTCTACTCGCTGGGCTTCATGGCGTACCCGTTCGCAGCGGCTTTCGCCCGAACCGACTGCGGCCTCTCCGAGTCCGTCATCGCCGCTTTCATGATCGTCAACTCAGCGGCCGTGCTGATCGCCAACCTGTTCTGGGGGCGGCTCGGCGATCGGCGCGGCAACCGGGCGGTGCTTCGCGTCTACAGCGCCGTGGCGGTGCTGCCAATGGCGCTGGCACTCACGGCAACGATGGTCACGGGCCCATCCCTGCGAACGGCCCTGGTGGGCACCGTGTTCTTCCTCGCGGGGTTCGTCGGCCCGGGGCGGACGGTCGGTGAGAGCAACTACATCCTGGACCTGGCCCCGGAACGGCGCCGGAGCACCTACCTCAGCTTCAACCACACCACGATGGCCCCCACAATGGTCATCCCACTACTTGCCGGCTCCATCGCCGATCATCTGTCCTACGCTGCGCTGTTCGCGGCCACTGTCGTGTTTGCTCTGGCCGCCAACCTCTTCTCGGCCGTCGGACTCCGAGAGCCACGGGGAAGCGCACCTCACCTCAGCGAGTCGATGTCCTGAGTGCCGCACTCGGACAGCCCTTGAGTCTGGGGCGCTTGCCGCCGATGCCTAAAGGGGAAGCCGCCGAGGGACCCAACGAGTCGCATGTCCCCTTGTTCCGATCCTCTCGCCCCTTGGCGGCTTCGCCCATCTCATGCTCTCAGCGGGGGTGCGGCGTGCGGTGTGATGGGCTGTTGGCTCTGGGACGTAGCTGGGCATGGGCCATAGCGGTAGCCCTGGCCTCCGGCGCGGCGCCCGCTCTGGCGCAGCCGGTTACGGTCGCCGGGATCGTCATGGACGAGCTAAGCGGCGAGCCCCAGGCCGGGATCGAGGTCCGGATCGGTGTGCCCGGCGCTGTCCGGGCCTTGGCACGGACCGACAGCATGGGGCGGTTCGAGGCGTCGTTCACATCAGAAGCGCAGCTCTTCGACGTGCTGGTCGAGGCCTCAGAGTCGTACCTGCCGTGTCGCCTCCAGCGTACTCAGCCGGGCAACCAGGTCCAGATCTCACTCACGCCTCGGGTCTGCGCCATCGGGGGTCAGGTCCTGGATGGGGCGAGCGGGAAGCCAGTCCCCTATGCCTGGGTCAATGCCTCCGACGGCGACGCCTATGCCGCTCGCGCGCAAGCGGACGGGGCGGGCATGTACCGCCTGCCTGTCGACATCTGGCAGAGCGCCGCTCCCGTGTCGGAGAACCATCTCCGGGCGCGGCTTGGCATCACGGTGGAACACCGCGACTACCTCCCCCTGGAAGTCCATGGGGTGGACCTGGAGCGTTACGCCTACAGCCCGAGTCCGGCCCCGTTGGACCTGGCGTCCGAGCCCTACTGTCAGGAAGTGACTATCGAAGCGTACTTGTCGGGCACCCGCAACGCGGCTGAGGGCGCAGCATTCGTCTACGGCTCTGGCCCGCGGGTTCTTGGGCGGTCGGTCACGGACGCGCTGGGCCGCGCGCGCGCCCTCGTGCCGGCCTGGCGCTATCGAGATCGGCCCGTCGAGTCGAACGAACCCCTTGACAACGCGTGGGTGGGTCACCTGGGTCAGCAGTTCCAGCCGGTGCAGGCTTCGGGGATCCGGGCCAGCCGGCCCATCGGTACGGCGCCCGGGGACGGGGCGCGCACTCCCGCCATCGTTCGCTTCTCGCTCGCCCCGCTGGACTCCACGACGATGCGCAGCTCGTACCTGATGGCACCGGTCGCCGGACCAACGGAGACGGGACCCGCACCCGAGGAGCCCGGAGAAGTCAGCAAACCGGTCCGGCCTGGGAAGCCCGACGCGGTCATCTAGCGCGCCCGACGCGCCTCCGCGAGGGCATCCTGAATGGCTTTGGCTCGCCCGGTGAGCAGCTCGATCCCGGCCAGGTCCAGCAGGGCCGCCCGCAGCTCGCTCTCAGGAATCGTCTCGTCCGGGAGCTGGTTGGGAGAGATGCCGAGCGCCTGCATGAACTGCCCGAAGATGCGGCCCCTGTTCATCTCGGCCTGGAAGCCGTCGTAGCCCAGCGCGCGCATCTGGTTGAAGAAGTCGAGCACCTGCATCACGGCCGGATCGTAGGCGGTCTCCGGCAACATGCGCTGCCGGATCAGGCTGGAGACGATCTCGTCCGCCGCGGCGCCGGACTGACTGCGGATCAACTGGGGGTTGCGGAGGGACCAGACGCGCTCGAACGTCGGCCGCAGAAGCCCGGCCACCATGCCCTGGAGACGGTCGCCGCGCATCCGCTCGGCGACCATTTGGGCTTGCTGGGCGATGTCACTCGCAGCGCTGCGCTGCTCGAAGACGATCAGCACGAGCTGCCACGGCTGCAGGGCCGCCAGCGCCGCCTCATAGGCCTTCTGCTCGGCCTGAGCCACGCCCGCCTGCTGGGCTGCGATGCGCTCCAGTGCGTCGTTCGCGGCCTTGTCGACATCGGCCGGGATGGCCTGCTCCGTCGTGAGCAACCGCCACTTCGCCAGTAGGGCGTCGTGTGACTCACTCAGGATCCGGTTCTCGGCCTCACGCGCGTTCTCCCGCACCTTGGGGAGCGGACGCAGCGCATTGGCCATCTGGCCGAGCTGTTCCGGCGCAACCGCCAGAACATCGAGGAAGCGGATTAGCGTGAACGCCCGATCGGCCGTGTCATACTGCGAGGGCGTCTCGACCGCCTCGAGCCGGATCTCAGCCCCGAAAACGGCAGGGGTTGCGAAGACCAGGAGTAGGGCGAGCAGCACACGTCGGCGCATCATGTCGGCACCTCCTAGTGATCGCCTGCCGGCGGCGGGACGGGATCAGCGTCGACGGTCCCGTCATTGGGCGTGGTCTGGGTCTGCGCCGCGGTGAGGATCTGCTTCAGGAGCTCCAACGCGCGCGCGTCTTGGAGAAACACGTCGAACGTCGCCTCCGGGATGACGTCTCCCTCGGGCGCCGGAGCCGAGGCGTTGCCCTGGCCGGGCGCCGGCGCGGACAGACCCAGGCCGGTGATGATGGTCTGGCGAACCTGGTCCGCCTGCTGCTGCCACTGCTCGGGTGTAAGCGGCTGGAGCTGGAGCAGAAGCCGCTTCACGCCTTCGGTCATCTGCACTTGCATGGGAGTGCCCTGGCCGACGATCGACCCGGCGATCGCCTGCGCATTCGCGTCCAGGCGCTGCTGGAACGACTGCGGGTCAAGCTGCGCGGCAAGCTGCACGGCCTGGACGACGCGGTTGACGGTCTGCGCATCGCCGCCGGGCCCCGCCGGCCCTTCCTGGGCCCCGAGCCGCTGTATGACCTGCTGCTGCTCCGGCGTCAGAACCGATCTCTTCACATCGAGGATCTGCGCCGCAATGCCCTGGCGGTCCCGCCCGGTCGCCCGATCCCACGAGTCGAGGGCGCGCATCACGGCGGTCCGGTCGGCAACGTTCACGGCCTGGAGCTGCATCCAGGCGTTGAGCACATCCCAGACGGAGTCCAGCGTCCGTTTGAGCATGGGGCCCGACTCCGCGGCGATCGCCGCCTTGGCCTGCTGGATGGCCTCCATGTGCTGCACCATCGCCTGGACCTGAGCGCTGGTGAGTCGAAGTGCCTGGACAATGCGGATGATGTTGATGTCGCGGGCCGCCGCTGCGGCCTCATCCAGAAGCTGCTGCCCCTGCTGATCCGCCGTGGCCTCTGTAGTCGTCGCCGGCTGCTCCGGCTGCTGAGCCACCGCCGGGAGTGCGAGCAGCAGCAAGAGCGCCGCACAGGTACGGGTGTGCCGTCTCACCATGGAGCCCCTCCCTTGCCCATGCCGCGCACGAACCGCGCCCCCGGGCGTCGTCCGCCGATGCCGACGTCACCGCTGTGTCTGCGGCTCGATGCGCTCCATACCGTTCATATACCCCCGTAAGACCTCGGGCACAACCACCGAGCCATCCTCCTGTTGGTAGTTCTCCAGAACGGCGGCGAACGTCCTGCCTGCGGCAAGGCCGGAGCCGTTGAGCATGTACACGAACTCGGGGCGCGAGCCCTGCTCGCGGCGGAAACGTGTGTTCGTCCGGCGAGCCTGGTAGTCCGTGCAGTTCGAGCATGACGAGATCTCCACAAACCTCCCCATGCCGGGCATCCAGACCTCCGGGTCGTAGGTCTTCGCCGCGTTCGGCCCGATGTCCGCGGTGCATAGCTCCATCACGCGGTAAGGCAAGCCCAGACCTTTGAGGACATCCTCGGCCGCCGCCGTGAGTCGCTCCAGCTCTGCCTCTGACTCCTCGGGCTTACAGTAGATGGCCATCTCCACCTTGTCGAACTGGTGGCGGCGGATGAGGCCCTTGGTGTCCTTGCCGGCAGCACCGGCCTCGGCCCGAAAGCACGGTGTATAGCCCGTGTACCGGAGGGGCAGGGCATCGCCATCGAGGATCTCCCCGGCGTGGTAGCTGCAGAGGGGCACCTCGGCGGTCGGGATCAGGAAGAGGTCCTGGGCCGTGACGTGGAACATGTCGTCCTCCATGGCCGGGACCTGCCCCGTGCCCCGCATCGTCTCGCGCGTCGCCAGGAACGGGGGGAGGATCTCCGTGTAGCCATGCTGCGTCACGTGGAGATCGATCATGTAGCTGATAAGCGCCCGCTCCATGGCCGCTCCGGCCCCCCGGAACAACGAGAACCGTGCTCCGGCCAGCTTGGATGCGCGCTCGAAATCGAGCACGCCGAGCTCGGGGCCCAGGTCCCAATGCGCTCTGGGCTCGAATGACCATTCGGGGACGATCCCGACGCGGCGCCTCTCGACGTTGTCCGCCTCGCTCGCGCCCGTCGGGCAGGTGGCGTCCGGAAGGTTCGGGATCCGCAAGAGGGCTTCCGTCAGCGCTTGTTCGAACCGCTCAAGATCGGTCTCGCGCTCCCGGATCTGCTCCCGCACCTCCCGCGTATGGGCGACAGCCTGCTCGGCATCCCGGCCGGCCTTCTTCATCTCGCTGATACGCTTGCTGGCGGCGTTGCTCTCCGCGCGGAGTTCCTCGATGGCGCGCAGCAACTCCCGACGCCGTTCGTCGAGCCGGATGACCTCATCGACCACCGATATGTCCCGCCCCCGGGAACGCATGCCGTTTCTCACAGCGTCGGGGTCTTCCCGGAACAGTCGGATGTCGAGCATGTCACCAGCCCTCCTTCAGACGGGATGCCCCACGAGGTGAGCAGATCCGCCTCTCGGCGGGATTGCGCGCCACTATAGCACACGCCCCCACCGCCGTCACGCAGCCCACCGGCGGCCCGCGAGCCCATCGCCCCCAGCCTGTTGCACATCCTGCGACAGTGTGCTCGCGCGATAGCCTCACGCATTCGCGTTCGCTTAGCATTAGACTAGCGGGGCCATGGTGTACCGTGGACGCACGGGGCACAGTTCCGGTTCCCGGGCATCCCCGCAGTTCGTGTCGGATGTAAGCAGGATGTTTCGTTGCCACGGCGAACCTGCACGATGCCGCCTGCCCGGGGGGCGAGGACGACGTGCCCAGGTTGAGCTGAGTGTGTCGTCAGAACCAGGAGTGCTCGTGCCCTGGATGCATCTCGTGCAGGAGGTGGGGAGGTGAGGCCCGGCTCGTGGCTGTCGTTGGGGGGTACGTTCCCCGTGCGGTGGCTCGTTTCGACAGACTTTCCGCTGCGTGGGTTTGCTGTGAAGAGAGGGAAGGTGGTTCCGTGAGAGTACGACCCACACTGGCTCCACTGGCAGTGGCGCTGTTCATACTTGCGCTGATGGTAACCCCCGGCTGCGCGCCGACTGGTGGCAACGGGGACAACAACAACAACCAGACCCCTGAACCGCTGAGCCTGACCGCCTCGAGAAGCGTCTCGGGTGGAGGAAACGGTGGTTCGTCCACCGGGACGGCCACCCAAGAGACGCTTGGCGATGCAGGCGCCAACAACTGCAGCGTCGCCTTCCGCGCGCTGCTCCGACCGGCCGCTGATGCCAGCGCCCGGCGCTTCGGACAGATTCGGATCGCTCGCAGCGGGTTCAGCTACGATGAGGGATCTGGATCTGCGGGAGCTGAGGAGGAGACGGGCGAGGACGTGATCCCGGGCGCCGAGGTGCGGGTTGTCGGCGTGAACGATGTCTCCGGCGTCGAGGACAACGGGGACGACGTCTTTGAGGTGCCGACGGAGGATTTCAGCAACGCGGACATCGCCGCCACGACCGACGAGTGCATCGACGAGGGGTCCCAGGACGCGCTCGCTAACGGGGATCTCGACGTTGTGTGCGACCAGGACGGCGACTGCTATCTGCCGCCGCTGCCCCCACTAGACGACTTCGAGAGCAACGGCGAGGACTTGGCGTACATCGTTGAGATCGCGCCGCCGAATGGCGTGGATCTCGAGCCGACACGCGCTGCATTCCGACCCCGAGCGGGCCAGATCGTGCTCGTAGGCGATCAGGTCGACCCACCGCTCCCGACCGACACGTACAACATCACCGACTACTTCCCTGCAACCCCGGGCAGGCACTATGTCTACCAGGAGCATGTGACCCGGCGGCCGTGGAGCCTATGGACACATGAGCTGCTCCCGAACCCGGCGGCGGGCGATGAGGATGTCTGGAGCCAGATCCTGCCGGACGTTCCGCCGTTCTCGTCCTTCCCGTTCGAGCTCTGGGAAGGCGTCGAGTACTACGTCGACAACGCCTCCAAGTGGCAGTGGTGGGCGCCGGGGCCGGATGGTCTCGCTCTGTATGCCGACGCGCCCCTGAACGCCCCGGGCGAGACGGTGCCCATCGCATTCTGGGTGCCGCCGTTGGTCTTCCCCAACGGCCTCGAAGTTGGGGTGGAGGGGACGCAGGAGCTCCAGGCGATCTGGAACGCACAGGCGCAGATCGAGCAGGCCGGCGACCAGCAGGAGACGACCTTGCAGGCCCGCTACCAGATTCAGGCTGCGGGCGAGGAGGTCGAGACGCTCGCGGGCGTGTTCGATGATACCCTCACAGTAGTCTGGTCGGTGCCGTACGCGGAGCCCTCTCCCGATGGGAACAGCATCGCTTACAGCCCGACCTATAACCAGGTCACCGTGTGGACGCTGGCCCGTGGCGTTGGCATCATTACCGCGGAGGTGTGGCATGCCGACCCGAACGACCCGCGGCTGCGCGAGCTTCAGTACTATGCCGAGCTCACGAGCTACGAGGATGACTTCTGGCCTGGCGACGAGGCACCACCCACCGAGGGTCTGACCGTCAACTTCGCCAGCCCTGAGGGCACGATGACGATCCTGTCTGAGGTCTACCTCCTCTTCAGCACGGAGGACGCGATCGAGGGCGACCTGGCCGGTAGCCAGACCATCGATTACACCTCGACGGCCTCGGCGGTCTTCCCCGGGGTGTCGCAGCAGGCCGTGCGCGTCAAGGCGTGGGCCATGGACGCTGCGGGAGGGACCATAGCTCGTGGCGAGCAGACATACGACCTCGCCTCGGTCGGCAGTGTGGTGGACCTGACACTCGAGAGCCTTCAGGAAGCCCAGCTCACGACGATCACCCTCGACTGGAATGATCTGGTGAGCGACCTCGATGCCCACATCCTCGGCCCGAACGCCCTGGACAACGACATCTACCATGTGTGCTGGTTCAAGATGGGGGCCATGGACGCCGAGCCATTCGTCAATCTGGACCGCGACGACGTCGACTACTACGGGCCGGAGATCAACACGTTCACGCAGCTCGTAGATGGACAGTACCAGTATGGCGTGCACAACTACGCTGAGTGGGCGGGTTACGGCGAGGCTGCGTTGCCCGACTCCGCCGCGCACGTTGTTCTCGCTCTACCGACAGGCGATACCCATGAGTACTTCGCGCCGACGCTCGATGCCGGGTCCGGTGACCTGTGGCACGTGTTCAACCTCAACGTGTCCGCAGGCGGGACGGTTGTCGATGTAGAGGACGTCAGCCAGTACATGGATCTGTATGACTGGTGGTCTCCGGGCCTGACCCGGAGCGCGATGCCGCGGAAGCGGTGATCGAGTAGGTACGCAACGGGCGTCGCCGGAACGGCGACGCCCGTTTCTCTTTGTGGGGCGACCCGCAGACGCGACTACGCCACATCGTCCTCGAGGAATCGCTCGACGAGCGTCACGAGCTCCAGCGGGTTGAAGGGCTTAGTGAGGTAGCTGTCGACACCCTCCTGCCACCCGCGGGAGATGTCCGAGTCCTGCGACCGGGAAGTAAGCATGATCACGGGGATGCTCGCCGTGGCCGGGTCGGCGCGCAGCCGCTTGAGCACCTCCCAGCCATCCACGATCGGCATCATGATGTCGAGCACGATCAGGTCCGGACGAGCGACCCCGACCTGCGCGAGGGCTTCGGTGCCGTTCATCGCGACGTCGACATCGTAGCCGGCCTTCCTGAGGTGCAGCCGGATCAGGTTCGTCATGTGCTCCTCGTCGTCGACGGCGAGGATCCTCTTCTTCGGTTCGGCATCTGCCACGGAGTCCGCCTCTTTCCTCGGCTGTTCGGGGCTCGCCCTCCAGCAGAGTCGCGCCATTCCATTCGCCGCGTATCCCGCGTTCCCTCTCCCTATAGGCATTCTGCCACGCCGTTTGTTGCTCCGCGCTTCACGGAGGGCCGGGCCACCGGCGGAACGAACCTGGGGGCACCCCGCTCGGTCAGGAGTCGCTATGCCGTGCGCCATCGCTATCGCCCGCCGCCATCGCCGTCCAAGCCCCGCCCGCCGCCCTGACCGATAGCCAGGGCTTCGCCATGCAAGTCCTGGACGCCGACTACGTGCGGCAGACCTACGCCGCGTGGCTTAAGGAGCGTGTGGCGGCCCGGCCGTGGGCGCCCGCCGACCTGGGCGACTGGGAACGGCAGCGAGGGCTGATCCGGCGGCACGTCCTCGATAGCCTTGCTCTCTGGCCGTTGCCCGAGCGCCCGCCGCTGGCGGTACGCTACGGGGGCACGCTGGCTCGGGACGGCTACACGCTCCGCCGCGTCTACTTCCAGACGTGGCCGGGCGTGTACGCATCCGGGTGGCTCTACATGCCCACCGGCGTCGCCGGCCCTTTGCCGGCCATCCTGCACCCGCACGGGCACTTCGAGAACGGCAACCGGCACCCCACGGTCCAGGCGCGGCTCATCGCTCTGGCGAAGATGGGCTACATTGGCCTGACCGTGGACAGCGAACACCTCTATGACTGGGCGGCCGGGGTCACGCCCATGACCGTCATGACCTGGAACAACATCCGAGGCATCGACCTCTTGTGCAGCCTGCCTGAAGTCGACCGCACGCGGATCGGCTGCACGGGGTGCTCGGGGGGCGGCCAGCAGACGGCCTTCCTCATGGCCGTCGAGGACCGCATCGCAGCGGCCGTCGCAGTAGGCTACGTCTGCTGCTTCGACGAGCTGCTCTTCCCGGAGTGGACTCACTGCCCCTGCAACCACGTACCCGGCCTGCTCACCCTCGCCGACATCCCACAGATGAGCGCGGTATTCGCGCCCCGGCCGGCGCTCTACATCAGCATGACGGGCGACTGGACCCATGCCTTCCTGGAGCGCAATCTGCCCGACCTGCAACGCGTCTGGACGCTGTTCGGCGCCGCCGATCGCGTCTCGGCGACCTACCACGACTCGCCGCATGACTACAGCAAGCCGATGCGCGAGGAGGCCTATGGCTTCTTCGATCGATGGTTCCGAGGGGGCAGTGGCGATCCCATCCCCGAGCCCGCCATCGAGGCCGAGACACTGGACACGCTGGCTTCACTGGATGACCCCCCGGCCAGCGCGGGCCTCGCGGGGATCCGGGCGGAAGTCCTCCGGCGCCGCACATCATCGCCGACCGACGCGCTGTGTTTCCGCGCCCGCCTCGCCGACCTGCTGGGCGGCGCCGGCCCGATCGAGGCCGCGCCCGTGAGTCGTGTGGTCCGCAGCGGCGTCCTGCTCAGGATGCAGGCCCGGGCGCTGACCCTCGAGAGCGATGGCGCACTCATCCCGGCTGTCCTCCTCAGCCCACTGGCTCCGGGGGACATCGCGACTGAAGTCGCTCCTGCGAGCCATCCCTCCGCCGGGGGAAGGGCGATGGTCGTCCTCGACCCCATGGGGAAGCAGCACTGCCTGGATGAGCGGACTGCCTGGGTGGAAAGCCAGGTCGGGGACGGCACGTCCGTTCTGCTGGTCGATCCCAGGTACTACGGCGAATGGGCTCTGAGCCCGGATGTGGTGGACCTGAACGGGGCAGTGCTTGGGCAGCCGCCTGCGGGATGCGCCGTGCGGGATGCTCTGGCAGCCGTGGCGTTGCTGCGGAACGGATCCCCCGTGTCATTCGGGAGCGTCGCGATAGCCGGGTTCGGCGACGGCGCGGTTGTGGCAATGCTCGCGGGACTCGTGGACCCGTCGGTCGCCTCCGTCGAGGCGTACGAAGTCGGCCCGTCCTATGCGGACGGTCGGGACCGACCGCGCGTCCCCCACATCCTGACCCTCACCGACGTGCCGGACATGGTCCGCCGTCTCGGCGAACGCTGCCACACGCGGTAGGCGACCGGCCGACCGTTCAGCGCGCCGGTTCGCGAGCCACGATGGCCTCCAGCGCGGTGAGCGCCTGGGTCTCCAGGTCACAGGCGCGGGACAGCAAGTCCTGCTCGGCCTGGCGCGCCTCGGTGTCCCAGTCCGCTACGCCGGCCCCTCCGCCCCACCACCCGACGAAGCGCTGGTGGTCACCGAGAAACTGCTGGAGAGCCGCCGCCTCCTGCTCGTAGAGCCCTTGAGCGGTCGTCAGATCGTTCGCGGACTCGCCTTGGAGCACTCCGGCGCATAGCTCGAGGAACTCCACCGCCGCACGGCGCGCATCGGCGAGGTGCATGAGCGACCACCAGTTCGCCAGGAACAGCAGGTTGCGCTCATCATCGGTGTACGCATCGTACCCGGCGAGAGCATCGCGCCACGCGTTGAGCGCGTCCAGCCCATATCGGAACCCTTCCGACTGCTCGCGATGGCCGTTGCGGACCGCGACGGTCAGCGCCCCGAGCAGGGACTCCCGAACCGGAGGCACATCCCCCAGGCCGGCGAGGAAGACCATGGGTGAATGCAGGCCGGGGTCGTTGTCCGGCACGCGCAGCCGTTCCTGACCCGGATGCTGGTAGTCGCGGAGGAACAGGTTCATGCTGTGAATGTGGTAGCCGTAGATGGTCGCGAGGTCCGTGTTCCGGCCGACGACGACGGGAAGACCTTCGTTGACCGACAGCACGACATCGGTGATGAGCCGCTGCCGGTTCACATCGGCGGGGTCGTTGGGCACGTCCTCGACACGGAGCTGCCAGCCCGTCGCCTTCGATATCGCGGCGATCTCCTCGGCCTGCTCGCCGTGCGGGCTGACCGGGTGCCAGCGCATCGTCCCGAACGGGGTCTCGCGGCCCTGGGGGTTATCGAACCATCGTGTCCGGAAGGCGAGGCCGGAGTATCCCATCAGGTCGGCGTAGGAGTACGGTGCCATGGTCGGCGCCATCGCGGCTGACAGTGCGCCGATGAACGTGCAGTCGCGGTTCGTCCCCCATGAGAGATCGGGCACGGCGTTGACCCACTGGTCGACGACCTCCCGCGCCAGCATCGATGGGTCGCCGCCGCAGGACTGCTCTCGCGCCTCGAGGCGCGCCACGATCGCCTTCTCCTCCTCGGATGCCGGCATGATCTGGTCGGGCGGCACATCTGTGGCGAGCAGCGCACGCTCGAGGTGAGCAACCGCCAACGCATCCTGGTCGCGCTGGATGCCCACGATGCGGCTCAACTCTCGCCGGAGTTCAGGCGTCGTGAACCGCTGGAGCTTCTCCTCATCGCCGCCCGGCCCTTCCGACTGCCAGAGCCGCCAGACGAGGTCGTGCATGATGCCATAGCAGTGCACCACGGCCTGGAACTCCTCGTTGGTCTCCGGATAGGCTTCGGCCAGTGGCCAGAACGCGGCATTCCCAAATGCCCGGCCCTCCGCGACGGCGAGGGAGATGAAGAAGTGCGCCCCGTGGCGATCACGGAGAACGGTCAGGTCGTCCGCCGATAGGTCCCCATCGCGCAGGAGCGCGTCGGACCAGGCGGCAAGCGCTGCTCGACCAGCGGCGAACTCCCCCTGTCGGGGCATCCGGGACCCCTCGACACCCCACAGAACCGCCTTCCGGCAGGCGTCCAAGAGCGGAAGCGGGCCCGTCTTGTCGCCCACGAACAGCGCGGCTTCCGTCCTGTCGGTCCAATCGCGCAAGCGGACGTAGCCATGGTCATCGGTCTCGGCGCCGGGGTCGACCATCTTCCAGCCGACGAGCACGTCGCCGCTCTCCTCATAGCCGGCGACGATGCTGGTATCGCCAAGGAGGATCACCGGCCTCCCGGCTCGCAGGCTCTCACATACGCGTTGCTTCAGGACATCCGGGGCCGCGTACTCCGCGAAGACGCCCTGCAGCCGTGGTCGGGTCCTGCACAGCTCCTCGTTGCCAACCAGCGTGAAGGCATACCCGATGGCCTCGAAGCAACGGCGGATAGGCTCGATCGGATCCGGGGCGATCTCCCAGACCTGGTCGAAGGCGCAGTTCCACTCCGTCGGGTGCCAGACCTGACGATAGGCCATGCCGCTGATGCACAGATGGGGCCGGTACGTCAGGAGCGGGTCACCGCCGAGGTACTTCGTGAGCGAGCCCATGGCGGAGGGGAACATAAGGTCCTGGGGCCCATCGAGGCGGTTCTGCCAGTCATCGCCGATATACGGTACGTTCTCCAGCACGAAGCTCTCAGGAGCGCCCTGAGGCATGGGCGGCACACCCCCTTCCCGTTGCTGCGGCGCCTGGCCGGAGGCAGCCAGAGTAAGCGACAACAGCACAATGGGAGCACACGCAAGTGAGGCCCTTGACGTGCGCATGTCGGTCACCTCTTGTGAGCGGCCCCGGCGCGCATAGGTCGACCGTACGGTCGGCACCGGGCTCAACCCTCGAGCTTCCCTTTCGAGAACCCGTAGGTGCCGATGAGGTCGCCCATCGCATAGTAGCCGCCGTCGCAGAACGCGATGGGCGCGATCTTGGCGATGTCGAGTCGGCCCTTGCTGTCGAGGGCTTCCTCGTCGGCATGGAGGGCGACGACTTCGGCCAGAAATACGTCGTGTGTCCCGAGTGCGAGCCGATGGCGAACCACGCACTCCAGGTTCACGGGACACTCGGCGATGAGGGGTGCCTTGACGGACGAAGCGGGCAGGGCCGTGAGCCCGGCCGCCTCGAACTTGTCGACGTTCTTCCCGGAGACCGTCCCACAATAGTCCGTCTCGCGAACCTTCCCGGCGGGCGGGATGTTGACGACGAACTCGTTTGTGGCCATCACGATGCCGTACGAGTGCCGCCCTCGGGGGCGTATGGAGACGCTGAGTATCGGCGGCTCGGAGCAGACGACACCGACCCAGGCGATGGTGATGATGTTCGCGTTGCCTTCCGCGTCCACGCAGGACACCAGCACGGTGGGCACAGGGAAGAGCTTCGTCGCCGGAGGAAGCGCGCGTTTCGCCATGGGGAGCACTCGCCTTCGCTAGGATGGAAGATCGTTTCGCGCACCGGCGCGGCCATGCCTTCGTGGATCGATGGGTTCCTGAGGGGCGCGGGCCGCTAGGGGCGGCCGCGCCTGGGGGGTGGCGGGAACAGGAGGTAGATCAGCGCGGCGACGGCCAACAGGCCGGCCCCCAGCGCGGCCAACCGTGTGCCACGCGGTGGCGAAGCGGAGGCGATGGCCGGCGCCTGGGGTACGCCGTTGCGGATCGGCACGACGACGGCACCGTTGGGCACCTTCGGGGCGCCGGCGCTCTCCCTGGCCTCGATCAGCCGCTGGACATCGGCCAGGATCCGGGCGCGAGTCGCCTCGACCTCGTCGCCCGCTAGAGTGGGCGCGAGTAGGTTCGCTGACCCCGCGTCGCCCAGCGTGACCAGGCCGGCGGCGACGCTCACGACCCCGATCACGAGGAAGAACCGCGCCATCCCCAACGGGTGCCAGCGCGGTCGTCCATGCTCGGAAGCGCCCACGCTCCGTCCTCCTTCCGCGGCTGCAGCTCACCCGGCCCTACGGCCACCGTGGCGCCGCTGTCAAGCCGGTGGTCTCCCGTAGGCCGAAGCGCACGTTGAGGCATTGCACTGCCGCGGAGCTGAGGCCCTTGCCCAGGTTGTCAATGGCGGCGAGAGCGATAGCGCGGTTCGTCCGCGCGTCCACCCGAACGCTGACATCGCAGAGGTTCGTGCCAGCGACGCTCTTGGGTGACACGGGCTCCTCGACGCCGCGAACGCGCACAAACGGCTCCCCCTCGTAGAACGCCTCGTAGGCCGCGATCAGTTCCTCAGTCGAAGTCTCCCGGGCAAGCGTCGCGTAGACCGTCGTCACGATGCCACGCGTGATCGGGATCAAGTGGGGGACAAAGAGAACGGCGATGTCCCGCCCGAACAGACTGCCCACTTCCTGCTCGATCTCGGGCGTGTGGCGATGGTTGCCAATGGAGTAGGCGCGCGCATCCTCATTGCCCTCGGTGAAGAGCGCGCCCAGCGCCGTGCGGCGTCCCATACCGGACACTCCGGAGGCGCTGTTGACGACGATGCCATCGGGCAGGATGGCCCCGCAGGCGGCCAGCGGCGCCAGGGCCAACGTGGCCGATGTGGGGTAGCACCCGGGGACGGCGATGACATCCGCCTTGGCGATCCGCTCGCGGTGCAGTTCCGGCAGGCCGTAGACCGCTCGATCCAGCAGCTCGGGCTGACGGTGCGGCTCGTAGTAAGCCTCGTATAGCTCGCGGCTCTGCAAGCGGAAGTCGGCGGAGAAGTCGATGACCACACGGCCGGCCGCAGCGACTTCGGCCACCATGTCCATCGCGAGGCCCGGATGCAAGCAGAAGAACACGACGTCCGCCGATTCGATGGCGCGCGGCACGTCCGGCTCCTCGAATGGGAGGTCGACGAAGCCCCTTAGATGCGGGTAGACCTCGTCGGCCCGCTTCCCCTCGAAGGCAGGGTCGGCCAGGTAGACCAGCTCAACGTCCGGGTGCCGGCACAGCAACCGAACCAGCTCGATACCCCCGTAGCCCGCTGCTCCGAAGACGGCGGCACGCATGCGAGTATGCCCTCCTCGCTGACACGGTCCCTAACGGCCCACATCCCCCACCGCGCGGCCGCTGAAGGCTGATTGTAGCGACGCAGGCGCAGGATGCAAGGCCGCCCCTTCAGCCGCGGCTCTCACTGAACAGCCCGCGGTATCTCTCCAATGCCGAGCAGATTGCCTCGATGTTCTCGAGCGGCACGTCCGGGCCGCATTCCGCTGAGAGCCAGAGCCCGCCATCGGGCGAGCCCAGGGCCTCCCCGGCCTCGCGGATGTGCGCGTCGATCTCCTCAGGCGTCGCGAAGGGGAAGAGCTGGCGGTCCAGATCCAGACTGACGCACACCTTGCCCTTGCACTCGGCGACCAGGTTGTCGAGCCCGTTCGCTCGTATCTGCGGATTGAGCACACTGACGCCGCAATCAACCAGATCATTGATGATCGGCACGATGTGACCGTCCGTGTGCATGTACACCTTACTGCCGGCATCATGGCATAGGCCATAGAGCTTCATGTAACAGGGCTTGAGGTACCTCCGCCACCGCTCGGCGCCCATCGCCAGGCCGTGCTGCATTCCGAGGTCATCGCCGAAGTAGACCAGCGGCTGGGGGCTTTCGAGGATCCTCGTCAGCTCTCCGACGTTGTAGTCGAGCACGATGTCGATGAGCATCTGCAGCTCGGGTGGCTCCTCGGCGAAGTCGATCATCAACTCCTCGAATCCCCGTAGATCGCCGAGGCGGAGGTACATGAACCCGTGAGGGATCCCGGCGCCGGGCGGCGGCGGCTTGAGGGCGCGCACGTCGGCTCGGGTCGGCACGGGATGGCCGGTGACGATCGACTCGGCGCCATGGGCGATGTTGCTCCAGACACAGCCCCACGCGTCCACATGCTCGCCCATCACATAGGTTCCGCCGACGGCGTCGTAGTCCCGTTGCTGCCCGGACGGCTCGCCGAAAACGGCGGGGTGACGCCGAACGATGGCGTCCAGGTCCTCACGGTACTTGACCCAAGTCGCCGGGAGAATGCCGACCCCGACCGGGATGAACTCCGGGTAATCGAAGTTCATCGCCTTGATGCGATCTTCCGCCATGCCCATGGTATGCTGGGATCCTCTCCTGTCCTGCCGCACTGCCAGAACGACGGCCGGGGAGGCCCGGCGCCGTCATGGGAGTTCGGTACCGCGCCGGCCAGTCCTGCAGAGGAAGGATCCGGACCGACCCCATGGATCCGTCGACGTGCATATCGGAACGCGGTCCGTTCGAGGCCCTGTGCGACGCGTTGGCCGCGACGCCGCGCATCGCCTTCGACATGGAGTTCGTGCCGGAGGACACCTACTACCCGGACCTCTGCCTGCTGCAGGTTGCCACAGAGGACCACGTCGTCGCCGTGGACCTGCTGGCGGTGGGTGGCCCCGAGCCGTTCTTCGAGGCGGTTCTGATCCCGGGCAAGCAGATCGTTGTCCATGCGGGACGTGGAGAGCTGTGCGCCTGTCGACTCCATACCGGGCATGTGCCACAAGGGGTCTTCGACGTCCAGCTCGCCGCGGGCCTAGTGGGTCTCGGCTACCCGCTGTCCTATGAACGGCTCGTGGGACGAACGCTCGACCGCCGCGTGCGCACGTCCGAGACGCGGACAGACTGGCGCAAACGTCCTCTGACGCGCGAACAGGTCGAGTACGCGCTGGACGATGTGCGGTATCTGCTCCCGCTGCAAGATCATCTGGCGCGCGAGATCGCGAGGCGAGGACGGGAGCGATGGATCGAGTCCGAGGTACAACGACTGCTACGCGCTGTCGACGATGAGAACGGGGAGCGGTTCCGGCGCGTTCCGGGCGCCGGCGGCCTCTCACCGCGGGAGCTCGCGGTACTCCGGGAGCTCTTCGCATGGCGGGAGGAGCGGGCCCAGCGGCTCAATCGACCCGTGCGCCGAGTGCTGCGCGATGATCTCCTCATCGAGTGTGCGAAGCGCCAACCGCAGAGCCTCGAGGCTCTCGGACGGATCCGTGGGCTGGACGGCACGGCGCGGAGCGGTTGGGCGCGGGACCTGGTGCAATCCGTCGCGCGTGGGGCCGCCGTGCCCGAGGGGGAGTGCCCGGCCCGGCACGGGGGTCGCGTGCACCCTGAGGATCAGACAGTCCTCAAGCTGCTTGGCGCGATGCTGGTCCACATCGCCCGCGAGAACGAGGTCGCCGGTGAGCTGTTGGGCACGAACGAGGACCTGAGAGACCTGACCCTCTGGTGCGCCACGGGGCGCCCGGAGCAGGCGAAGCCACGGCTGGCCCGCGACTGGCGGGCCGAGGCATGCGGCGATCGGCTCATCGCACTCCTCGAAGGCCGAGTCAGACTCAGCATCCGCCAGGCTAACGGCGCCTACGAGCTGGCCTTCGACGAGTAGCGCTACTCCACCGTCACCTTTGTCTCGCCCGTGAGCCTGCCCAGCGGCCCGAGGTCGAAGTCGCCTCGAAGGGTGTATTCGCCTGCTTTGGCCGGTACTCGCCATGAGTACTCGCAGGCGCCGCCCCCTCAACCATACTCGAGGGTCGTCCGCACGAGTACCGTCCCGCTCGATGCCGCGATAGTGAGCTGTGGCGTCCGCTGGGCCGTTCGGTCGGCCATGTCTCCCCGCGCACAGCGTTGGAGTTCGAGCCCGCTCTCCGTCCGGGCGCCGACACCCACCGACACCTCGTCGCCCGCGCGGGCCATCGGGGGGCAAGCAACCACCACGTGCAAGCCTGCGAGGAGATCCACGTGGGCGTCGGCTCCAGCCTGGACCTCGGCGGCCGCGGGTGGGTCCGCTCGCGTGAAGCTGAACACCCACGGCGGGCCATCGTCCCCGGCGAACTCGAGGAAGGCGCTCCCGACGGAGTAGGAGCCCACGGGCACCTCCACGGCGCGGTCCACGTCCCGAACCATGTAGGCGCCGCCGCCCTCCCGAGAGAGCGAGACCATCAGGCGCGTTGGTTTCGCGGCGATGCCCGGCAGGGCCACTGCGAGCTGCCCCCGCCCCGTCGGGGCCTTGCGCCACACGGCAGAACGCATCGGCATCGGAGAGGGGAACTCGATGGGGGGAGCCGCGACTTCGAAGGGCGAGAGCAGCGGGAACCGCTCGCCCCGGGGCTCGAAGGCGCCATTGCCGTCCACGTCCACGTACACAGGGTCCGATCCCACGTCGAATGCGGCATCCGCGTCGGCATCTACCACGATGGCGTCCCTCGGCCCATCGACCGTAGGAATGCTACCCCGCGCGTAGCCGCGAACGGCGCAGAGGACCGTCTGGCCCGTCGAGCCCAGACGTACGGCCATGGCGTAGTCGTCCGGGTTCGCGAGTCGGACCGTCCAGACCGGCTTTCCCTCCTTGCCGAACCCCGGCGGCCGCAAGTCGCCCTCCGCGAGCGGGGCGCGTTCGTCCTGGGTGAGAACGCCATCGGCGTTGCCGTCGACGTAGAGGATGGGCATCTCACCGTCTCGGCCAACGACCGCGACGACGACCGGCACATCCTTGCCCTCGACGTCCGCGAGCAACAGCGTGGCGTATCGGACGGGTGAGCCTTGGTAGTCCGGCTCACTCTTCAGATCCGGCGGGTGCGACGCCGTCAGGAGCGCGCTGGCCTGGCCGTAGGCCACTATGTCCCCGCAGCACCACTCGTCGACAAACGTCATCTCGTCTGCGTGTGCGCCGAGGGCCGCAAGCAAGAACGCGCCCGACGCGAACAGCGCGCTCCGCAAGCCTCTGTTGCCGAACAGCCGATCCAACCAGGGGGCCTGCCCGGCCATACGACCATCTCCGTTCCCGTGCTCAGTCGTCTTCTTCAGTGGGGATCACGCCGTCGCCCTGGTCGGTCAGTATTGCCTGCTCCTGCTTCGCGGGGCCGTCGAGCAGTGCTTCGACAAGGAACGCGACCGCGCCGAACCGGATGCTGTAGTCGTCCCTCGGCTCGTCCACGGTCGGCCATGCCAGGAAGAGCTCCACGGCTCGATCCGGGGCGACCGCGGCGATGCTGCGAAGGAACACCCCCACTACCCCAGGGTCGAACCGCTCGATCCCGCCCCTTCGCACGAGCATTGACTCGCCGAAGTACCGGGCGAGGTCGGGCCGCAGAAACGAGAGAGCCAGTACAAACTCCGAGCCGTCGTTCGCCGCATCCGACCTCGAGAGAGCGCGCATGGCCAGCTCCTCGTATCCCTCATAGCCGAGCTGGCGCGCGGCGCAGGCGAGGTGAGCCAGAGCCACCGCATCACGCATGCGGTCGCTTCCGGGCTGATCGGGTGCGGAGAGCACTTCGGCGGCCTCCTCGATGAGGTCCGCTTTGCGGGCCTCCGGGGCTACCCAGGCAAGACGAGCCAGCGCAAGCCCGCGATACTGAGGCGCCTCGTCGATCCCCCGCGCCAGATCGATGGCCTTGTCGAGCTGCTCCGCAGGGAAGAACGCCACAGCTCTGGCACAGACCAGAACGCGATGCCAGTCGCTCCCGATCTCATCCAGGAGCGCTGCCGCCCGACCAGGGTCGATCGCGGCGGCACGCCGGATGATGTTCCCGAGGTGCCGGTCTCTCTCATCCTTCTCCTCAATGGTGCCCATGAGAGCAAGAGCCTGGTCCACGTCTACCTCAGCAAGGTTTTCGGCGACCATGCCCCGCATGTACCCGTCCCAGCCGGCCACGCCAATGTTCTGGACGAGCGCCTGCGCTTCGCGCAGAGCAGTCTCCCCCCGTGGATCTCCTAGCCTCGCCAGTTGTCCGCCGATGAACGCCGTAAGGCCGGCCCTGTTGGGCGCGTTCCCGACCCGGGCAGCGGCGTCCATTGCCGCCTCCAGGCATCGGACCGCCCCTTCGGGATCCCCGTCGCGCACCTGCCCCACTAGCCGCCCAAGCTCGAGTATCGCCGTCGTGGGATCGGCGGCCTGGCGGACCAGGGAGATCGCTTCGTCGATGTCGCCCTCGGTCGCCTGCCGAGCAAGGGCGAGCGCGATGCCTTCGGTCGACAGGCCCGCCTTCGCGGCCGCATCGTAGGCGGCGGCGGGGTCGACACGGGCGAGCAGCCCGAGCAGGCCCTGCCGTTGGTGCTGCCACCTGGCCCAGGTACCATCCGCGAAGGCAGCCGTGAGGACCTGAGCGGCTCTGGCCTTGGCTTCCTCCTCGGACGAGACGATCGCTGGGCTGGGCACCGGATCGCCGATCGCGCCCGGCTGTCGCGGCAGGAGCGTCAGGCGCACATCATCGGCGCCCGTCTCCGCCAACACGCAGGCCATGGCGCGCTCGGGCGACTCCGCGAACACGCACACGGCGCCTTCCGCGAGCCCTTCGAGCGCGAACCGTCCCGCTGCATCGGTCCGCGCCTCTCTGACCTCGGGCGCGTCCAGCGGGTCGAACACGCGAGCGCCGGCGAGGGGCATGCCGTTCTCGTCCACGACCATGCCCGACACCCTACCTGTGCAGAGGCGGACCGTCAGCGTGCCGAAGTCATGGGTCGCGCCCGCCTCGGCAAGCCACCACGCCGTGTTGGCCGCGAAGGCGCCGGGCGCACTGACGGTGATCCTGCAAGAGGCGCCAGGGAGCAAGCCCGTCTGTGTCACTCGCCCCTCGGCGTCGGGCGTTGGGGCTGGGGTCGACGAGCTACTGCCCTCGCGCTGCTCGAGGATCTCCGCGGTTGCGCCGGCAACAGGCCGCCCGTCTTGGTCGGCGATCCGCACGGTAACCGTCGCCCCCTGGCCGGCCATGAGGACGAGCCGGACGGGCTCGCGGACGCCGTCCCTGCCCACCTCGACCGCTATTTCCTCGCTCAGGGCAGCACCCTTACGGGCCTGCACGGTTGCGGGCCCGCTGATCAGGCGCTCCCAGGTGTACGTACCGTCGTTGCCTGTGACCGGCCCGATCGCCATCTCCGAACGGGCGTCGCCGGCGGACTGGCGAAGGGAAACGCCGGCGCCGGCTACTGGCGCACCCGCTTCGTCGACCACGAGGACGCCCAGGGAGCAAGCGGGCTCCAGTGTGGTGTCCGGTGCCACGGCGCCCTGGGGGCCTACCTCGATCTGCCATCCCTCGTCCGACCGGGCGATGTAGCCCAAGGACGAGGCATAGAGCTGCGTCGCCCCGGGCAAGCACGGGATCTCATATCGTCCCTCAGCGTCCGCGAGGCCCCAGGTTGAGTACATGGCGCCGGAGGCAGGGCTGTACTGCGAGAGGCTCACCTGCGCGTCGGCGAGGCCCTGCCCTGTGTCAGCGGCCAGGATTCGGCCGCGGACCGGCGCGGTCCGAGCGGCCGGGATCTCAATCACTGTCCTCTCGCCCGGCCTCACCGACACGCCCGAGACGCCCCGGATGTGCCACGTCGGGGGCTGCACGTCCGCCGCGGAGATCCGGTACGTGCCCGGGGCCGCCTCGTCCGCCAGGAACGTGCCATCAGCCTTCACCGCCATGCGTGCGACGCCGAGGAGCCCGCCGGGGTCGGCCGTAGATGCGGCTAGCTCCATGCCCGCGAAGATCGATGGATCGTCCGCCCCCGTGATCCGCCCCTCGATGCTGCCCGCCGGCGCCATCCGGATCTGGGCGAGGTCGACCCGCGAGTAGGCCACGAGACTGCCGTAGCCCGCAGCCGACACGGTGAGGTTGGGCCTCGCACCCTCCGCCGTGAAGAGGAACCGGAATGCCCCCGAGTCATCGGTCGTCGTGGCGAATGCCCCCTGTAGAGCGTCCGGGATGACGAAGGAGCCGGCGGACGCACCGCCCTCGACCACCACAAGCGTGGGCGTCACCTTCGCTCCCGCGATGGGTCGGCCCGCCACATTGCGGACGCTGCCCGCGATGGGGCCGGGGAGGCTGAGCCGGACCTCGACGGCAGCCGTCGGTTCCATGGCCATGCTGAAGCCGAGCGTCAGCCCCTCGCGGTGCGCATACACGAACAGGGGCCCTTCATCGTCTGCCGCACGCTCAGGCACTTCGGCCGAGAACGTGCCATCCTGCAGTGTCGCGCACTCGGTCCGGAGCGAGAGGTCGCCACGGGGGTACTCGTGTCTGCAGACCCAGACCGCAGCGTTCGCGACGGGAGCCCCATGGGCGTCCATGACCTTGCCGGTAAGGGCGGCGCCGCCGGCAGCCTCCGCGACCAGCACAAGGCCAACGACAAACACGGGCAGCAGAACGCGGTCTCGCATGACGCACACCTCCTCAATCACGTCTACGCCCAAGACACCCCGCAGGATGACCGCTCGTGCGAACCGCGCAGCCGCAGGGCACTTCCGGCCCGGCACTCAGTCATCCTCGTCGGTGGGGATCAGGCCGTTGCCGCCCGTGATGATGGCGCGCTCCTCTTCCGCAGGGCCGTCGAGCAATGCCTTGACGACATCGGTCACGACGCGAAGGCGAGTGTCGTAGTCCTCCTGTTCCTCGGGGGGCGCCCAAGCCAGTAGAAGCTCCATGGCCCGGTCCGGGTCGACCGTGGCGAGCGTGCGGAGCATCCCGGCGACGACGTAGGGCTGAACGCCACCGATCCCGCCCGCCTGCAACAGCTTCCGCTCGATGACGTACCGCGCCAGGTCGGGCCGGACGAATGCGAGCGCCCGAGCCACCTCGGTGCTGTCCGCGGCCGCGCCAGTCGCGGCGAGCGCGCGCACGGCGATGGTGCCGTAGCCGGGGTACCCAAGCTGTCGCGCGGCGCAGGCGGCCCGGGCCGCCATGTAGGCGGCGCCGCCCATCTGCGAGTCGCTGAGCAGGGCGTCTACGGCCTCCTCGATGAGCGCGGCCCTTTGCGCATCCGGGGCCACCCAGGCAAGGCGAGCCAGCGCGGCCCCGAGGTGGACCGGATTGCCGATGCCGCGCGCCACCTCGACGGCCCGGGCCAGCCGGTCCATGGGGAAGAACGCCACCGCACGGCCGCAGATCTCGTCACGACGCCACTGATCCTTGATCTCTCCCATGAGCGCGACCGCGCGGTCGGGGTCGGTCGCCGCGACTCGGCGGATGATGTTCCCAAGATGCCGGGTCCGCTCGTCGTCCTCCTCGATCGTGCCCACGAGCGCGAGGGCCTGCTCCAGGTCCACCTCCGCTAGGTTCTCAGCGACCACGCCTCGCATGTAGGCGTCCCAGCCGGTCACGCCGATCTTCTCCGCAAGGTCTCGCGCTTCACGGAGGGAGGCCTCGCCCCGCGGGTCACCCAACCGCACCATCTGCCCGGCTACCAACGCCGTATGGCCCGCCCTATCGGACGGGTTCCCGAGCTGCGCCGCGCGGCTGAGAGCAGCCTCCAGACATCGAGTCGCGGCCTCGGGGTCGCCGTCCTGCACCCGCCTGGCCACCTCCATGAGATTCCCGATCATCATCCGGGGATCGCCGGCCTGGCAGATCAGCGCGATCGCCTCGTCGATGTCGTCCGCGGCCGCCTGGCGGCCGAGAGCGACGGTGATGCCCTCGGTGGACACGTTCGCTCCGGCCGCGGCATCGTAGGCGGCGGCGGGATCGACGCGCGCGAGCAGTCCGAGCAACTCGTCCCGCTGATACTCCCACTTCGCCCATGTGCCGTCTGCGAACGCCGCAGTGAGGACCTGGCGGGCCTTGGCCTTGGCGTCCTCCTCGGGCAAGGCGACGACAGGGCTGGGGACTGGCCCACCGACCGCGCCCGGCTGTCGCGGCACCAGCGCGATACGCACGCCCTCGGCGCCCGTCTTCGCCAACACACAGGCCATCGCGCGATCCGGCGACTCGGCGAAAACGCAGACCGGGCCTTCCCCGAGCCCGCCCAGCGTGAACCGGCCATCGGCATCAGTCCGTGTCTCCCTGACCGCAGGCGCGTCCATCGGGTCGAACACGCGGACGCCGGCGAGCGGGGTGCCGTTCTCATCCACGACCGCGCCCGACACCTTGCCTGTGCACAAGCGGATCGTCAGCGTACCCAAGTCGTGGGTCACACCGGCCTCGGCGGCCCAGAGGTCCGTCTCGACGGGGAAAGCATTCAACGCGCTCGCGGTGATCCTGTAGGAGGTCCCCGGCGTCAGGCCGCTCTGCGTCACTTGTCCGTTGGCGTCTGTCTCTCCGACTGGCCGCGAAGTGCCGTAGCGCTCGCTCTGCTCGTATAGCGATACCTGGGCGCCGGCGACCGGACGGCCGTCCTGGTCGACGATTCGCACGGTGACAGCAGCCGCCCGCCCCGCCTCGAGGACGAGCCGGACCGGCTCATCGACACCGTCCTTACCGACCTCCACAACGAGGTCTTCGCTCACCAGGGTGCCCTTGCGAGCCTGGACCGTCGCCGGTCCGCCGACCAGGTCCGGACAGGTGCACAGACCGTCGTCCCCCGTGACGGCCGCGGATCCCCCCCCGAACCCGGGCTCAGGGCCAGATTGCCGGACACTGACATCGGCGCCGGATACGGGCGCGCTCGCCTCGTCGACGACGAGCGCGCGTAGCGAGCGGGCGGGCTCCAGCGTCAGGTCCGGCGCCGTCGCGCCGTCGGGCCCGACCTCGACTTCCCCGCTCGCAGCCGGGCCGCTGACGTAGGTTGGCGACGAAGCGTAGAGCTGCGTCGTCCCGGGTAGGCACGGGATCTCGTACCGCCCTTCAGCGTCCGTGAGGCCCCAGGTCGTGTAGCCGGCTCCAGTGGTGGGGTCATACTGGGACAGACTGAGGGTGGCATCCGGCAGGCCCTGCCCCGTATCGGCCGCAAGGACCCGGCCGCGGACCAGCACGGTCCGCGCCGCCGGCATCTCCACGGTGGCCTCCATACCAGACTCTACGGAGACGCCGACGAGGTCACGGACATGCCAGGTCGCCGGTTGGGCATCCACAAACGAGATCCGGTAGACGCCGGGCGCCACTTCGCCCGAGAGGAACGAGCCATCGGCTCCCACCCGCATTCGGACTGTGCTGAAGGGTGCGCTGCTCGCGCCGGGGCTCCTCCTGTCGGCGGTCGCTGTCAGCTCCAGCCCCTCGAACACGGACGGGTCATCCGCCCCCATGATCCGGCCCTCAATAGTGCCCGCCGGCGCCAGGCGAATCTGCGTGAGGTCGACGCCCGTATGGGCCACGACGCTGCCGTAGCCCTGGGCCGCTATGGTCAGGCTCGGCTTCGCGCCCTCGGCTGTGAATGTGAGCCGGAAGGCGCCCGTCTCGTCCGTCGTTGTAGCGAAGCGCTCCCTGAGCTCATCCGGGATGACGAACGAACCCGTCGTCCGTCGTCCCGATCCCCGTATCAGTACGTTGTGGGGGCTCACTTCCGCGCCCGCGATCGGCTCGCCCGCCGTGTTGCGAACCATCCCCAGGACCGGAACCGGGACGCTGAGCGGGACCTCGACCGGAGCCGCATCGTCTGTGACGAGCACGGAGCCGAGCGTCAACCCCTCGCAGTATGCGTAGACGGCATAGGACCCCGGATCGTCCGCGGCGCGATCAGGCACTTGGACGGAGAACGCGCCGTCCGGGAGCGTGGTCGACTCGCCCTCGAGCGTACGACCTCCTCGCCCGGCATGGAACCTGTAGAGCCAGACGGTGGCGCCCGGCACCGGGGCCCCCTCGGCCCCGGTCACCCGACCGGCCAGCACGGCGCCATCGGCGGCCCCGCCGGGAAGCGCGAAGCCTATCAGCAGTGCAGCAGCGACGGCCCGGACGCGCATGGTGTGGGACCTCCCCGACGGGACCGGACACGGACCGGGCGACCGCCCTGCACGGCCGCTCCCACGTACACAGATGCTCATGCAGTCCGGACGGTTGACACGAAGCCGAACGAGACGAGGCTGCAGGCGCCACCGCCCGCGGCGGCGCAGGGGAGGAAGGAAGCCGCCGCCCGTGGGTGAATCCCCCGCGAGGTGGGAGCCTGTGGTCGTCATCGCGAACCCCATGTCTGCTTACGGTCGGTCCCGTGGCATCGCCGAACGCGTGGCGGCCGCGCTGCGAGCGCATGGGTGTCGGCCCACGCTGCTGTTCACAGAGCACCCAGGCCATGCGGCCGACCTGGCCCGCCGGCATGCGGGCGAGTCCGACCTCCTACTCGCGGTCGGTGGCGACGGCACGTACCGCGAGGTCGCCGCCGGGCTGCTGGAGGCTGAGGGGCCGGTGCCCGATCTCGGCATCATCCCCGCCGGCCGTGGCAACGATCTGGCACGAACACTCGGGATCGCGACGGACCCCCGCGTCGCAGTGCAGCAAGCCCTGGATGGCTCGCAGGTGTTGCTCGACGTCGGCTGGGTCGAGGAGCCGCGCGCACCTTTCCTCGGCGTTGCCGGCTGCGGGTTCGATTCGCGGGTCGTCGCGCGTATGGCCTCGGGGCGATGGCCATACCGCGGACGCACAGGCTACACCTTCGGAGTCCTGGCGGAAGTGGCTCGGCTGCGTCCCGTCCCGATGCGGGTCCGCGTGGACGACGCTGTGTTCGATGGTGACGCCCTTCTCGTCGCGATCGGGAACACACCCTCGTACGGAGGCGGGATGCGCATCGCCCCCCATGCCGATCCCACCGACGGGCTGCTCGACGTCGTGATCGTGCGGGCAGTCGGCCGCTTGCGCTTGCTGCGCATCTTCCCTCGCGTCTTCGCCGGGAGCCACGTTGACCTGCCCGAGGTGACGGTGCTCCGGGGGCGGCGGGTCACGCTGGAGCCCTCCGCGCCGCTGCCGATGCTGTTGGACGGTGATCTCGTCGGCACCGCGCCGGCGACGATCACCGTGCAGCCCGGCGCGCTACGCGTGCGCGTGCCGCGGGAGGGCGCGCTGCCGCTCACCACTCCGCGCTAGCCGTCTTCCCGAGCACAGTCCCGTCGTTCATGAGATCGCCGGAGATGGGTCCTGACGCTTTCGCAGCGGCCTCGCGGATGTGGAGGACCTTGCCGGAAGTCGTGACGAGGAGCGCGCTCTTGTCGTGACGGAAGGCGAGATCGCCCGGCCCTCCTGAGAGGGCGTCCGACTCGAAGAAGAGCACCCGGTCCTCCCCTTCGGCCCCCGATGCCGCAGTCGGGTTCAGCGCATAGCCGGACCCTCCCTCAGCCTTCGGGCACGTGCCGTCGTCGCCGGGCTGGGCCACCTTCTTGCGGAAAGGCTCAAGCTGGTCGGGCCACCGCTCTGGGTCGAGGCTCTCGCCGGTCTGTTCGCGGTAGAGCTGCGCCGCCATCTGTAGCGCGCGAAGGTTCCGCTCGCACCTCGCGAGATCGGAGGCGGGGGCCGGTACGGACGGCTCCAGTTCCGCCGGGGATACGGTGGGTGTGGCGGCCGTGCCGGTGCCCGACGTGTTCCCGGGCGCGGGCGCGCCCCGGTGGCACCCGGCCACGATCAGCGCCGCCACAACAGTCCACACCCCGCTGCTCCGTATGAGCCCCTTCACCAGTCCCATGCGATCACCCATCATTCCCCGACTGAGCGTCTCTATCGATCCTTCGGCCTCCCGGCGAACAGGCTCTCCTCGGCCGCCCGGACTCGCGCGGCGATGACCTGCAGATCGTGAAGACACGCCGAGGATGTGATCTCGTCGCCGCGCGCTTGCGCCGCGATGAGCTGGTCGTAGGCCAGCCGCTCCTCCCGCCGCAGCTCGGCCAGCTCCGATCGCACAAGCTGGTCATGCTCGACCACCGGGTCGAAGGGCATGACACAGGCGTGAAAGGAGGCGCTCGTGCCGACGTGCAGGAACCCCGCGTCCAGCGCGTCATCCAGCGCGGTCACACGGTCGTCGAACCCGCTGATCGACAGGTACTGCCCCAGGAAGCGCTCGTGCGGGTCAAGCATCACCGCGGGAGGCATCGGCTCGACGTACAGGTACTCGTGTCCCGCCGCCTGGGCCTGCGCGACGAAGCCGTCCACGTATAGCCGCAACCGCTCATGCCAGGCGACTACGGTGTTGTAGAGGTTGGCATCGTCGGGCACGTGGATCAGCGGCAGGCCTTGGGCATAGTGTTCCGCAACCCAGTTGGGGGCATGCGCGACGTGCTTCGGGCCGGAGAAGTAGCCGACCATGGCGAGCCCCCACTGCCCCATGTAAGTGCGGAGCTTGCCGAGCTGGTACTCCAGAGCCGCCCTCTCGCGCGGCACGCTGTAGACCATCACCAAGCACGGGAGCGCCGTTCGCGGCGGGTGCAGACGCCAGACATCCACAGGAGAATACCCCCTGACCCAGAGAGCGTGTGTCTAGCGTAGAGCAAGGTAGACACGGTGTCGAGGGGACAGGCGGACTGCCTCAGGGCCCAATGGCGCGCTACCGGTATCTCACGTACATGGCCAGGACGATGCCGGTGATGGCCGCCCACCATACGGCCGGGTTGCGCAGCCCAGTCATGCGGTCTCGCATCTCCGGCGGCAGCCTAAGGCTGTCCCGGGTCCAGATCAGCCCCTCGAGCTCCGCCTCGGGCTTCGGGCGGGTGCGCAGGCTCACGACGGCGCAGACGACCATGCACGTCCAGAAGGCGATGCCCGTGCGGTTCATGAAGGGCAGACCGGGCAGCAGCTTCTGCAGTGCGACCGAGAGCGGGATCGTCAGCGCGCCGGCCGTCAAAGCGCCGGCGTGGGTCGTTCGCTTCCAGAGGATGCCCAGCAGGAACATGGTGGCGATGCCCGGCGTGAAGTAACCGTAAGCGTCCAGCAAGTAGACGAACACCGACCGCTTCGAGTGCGCGATAAGCACAGCCGCCCACACGATCCCCACGCCCATGATGACGGCCCCGGCAAGCTTGCCGAAGCGCACGGCCTCCGCGTCCGTTGCGTTCTTGCGGACGTAGGGGATGTAGAGGTCGACGGTGGCGATGGTGGTGCATGAGTTCACAGCCCCGGAGATGTGGGACATGATGGCCGCGACGAGGCCGGCCATGACGAGCCCGACAAGACCTGTGGGCAGCAGATTCTCGACCAGCGTCGGGAACACCATGTCGGGCTTCTCGAGGTCGGGGAACAGCCGGGGCGCCACGAGGCCGGGGACAATGATCAGAAGGGGCATGAGGAACTTCAGGTAGTCGGTGAACACCACGCCCATGCGCGCATGCCACTCGTCCTTGGCGGCGAGTGTGCGCTGGACGATGAACTGGTTCGCGGCGCAGTAGAAGACGCTGATGCACAACACGCCGCCGAGGAACATCGTCCAGGGGAAGTCGGGGTCGCTCGCCGGCAGCAGCAGGTGCCACTCCGAGCTAGTGGCCATGACTGCCTGCCATCCCCCGACGGCGTGGATGGTCGCGAACGACAGGCAGATGCCGCCGGTCAGGAGAACGACGAGCTGAAGCATCTCCGTCCAGACCACGGCCCTGAGGCCGCCCGCGATGGTGTACAGGCCCGTCAGCACCGCGAGTCCGACGATGCTGGTCAGCAAGGGCACGCCGAGCAGCGTGTGGACGGCCAGCGCGCCGAGGTAGAGCACGGCGGCCACCTCGACGAAGACGTACGTGAGGAGAATGAGTGCCGCGTAGGCCGTGCGCGCCGCCTGCCCGTAGCGCCTCTCCAGGAACTCGGGCATCGTGTAGAAACCGTTGCGCAGGTAGAAGGGGAGGAAGACCCAGAGGAGGGCGTTGAAGCCGACGAGGATGGCGCCCCACTCGATGGTCATCGCCACGAACCCGTCCTTGTAGGCGGTGCCCATGACGCCGACGAAGTGATGGCTGGAGATGTTCGAGGCCACGATACTGCCGCCGACCATCCACCACGGCAGCTTATCACCCGCGAGGAAGTAATCCCGCTTGGTCGCAGAGCCCCTTCGGATGGCGAGCCAGCCCAGCGCCAGTGCCGCCAGCATGTAGGCGACGAAGACTGCGATATCCGCGCCCGCCAGGCCCACGTGCGAGTCCCCTCGTCCTGCGGCTAGCCGCCGAGCTCCTGACGGAACCGACGGTACTCGATCCCGAGCACGGTGATGTGCAGGTTTTCGAGCTGGCCGGAGACCTTCTGCAGCGTGCGGGCAACGCCGCGGTCGATCAGGTGGTGGTCGGCGTTCGGCTCCGCGCGCTGGCGGTCCTCCAGGTCGGCGATCAGCTCGAAAGCTTCCTCCATGTACTTCGCCTGGACCCAGGGCAGGTTCCGGTCCTTGGTGTCCTGGAACTTGTGCTGGAGCGCGACGCCGACGTCATCCCAATTCAGCAAGCCGCCGGCGACCTCCGCCTTGCTGCGCTCGAACTGGCGCCGGAGGGCGTCCTCGCGCTCGGCCCGGCGCGTCTTCTCCAGCTCCCAGTGCCGAAGCTCGGTGCCCTCGACGACCTCCAGCTCGACCTTCTTGCTGGTGAGCTTCTCGAGGACCTGCCGAATGTTGCGCGAATTGATGGCGGTCTTGAGATGACCGCTCCGGTGGAAGTCCTCCGCGATCATCCCGAGGACGAGCAGGGGTTCCTCGAACGCGAGAGGCACGGCGCAGTCCATGGCCCCCCAGAGGGGGATGTTGACATCGCCCTTCTTGATCTCCTCGACCACCTTCGCCCAGAGCTGGGTGAGGCGTTCCTGTGGCACCTCTTGGCTCACGCGATTCACCTCCGCAGGACACAGCGGACGGGGCCTCAGCACCGTCCGCGAGGGCGTTACGCCGCGCCGGGCTCCGGTTCCTGCTTCTGCCGCGTTTCGCTCCTGGGAGACCCCAGACCCACCGCGGGCTCTGCCCATCTACCTCCCCATCGCGTCCTGAAGCTTGACGATCAGGTCACCCACAGCCCTTCGGCCACGTTGCATCCGGTCAGTGCCGAAGGCGACACCGCCCATGGGGTTCGCCCACGGGATGTCCTCCACAATCCGTTCGAGCGCGGCCTTGGCCTCGCCGGCGGCCTCACGCACCGCATCGCTTCGGCTCCCCTCAGCCTCGGCGATCAGTGACTCCAGCGTGTAGAGGTAACAGTAGTCGTCAACGCCCTCGCGCAGGGACTCCCACGCGATGGTGGGGATGGCGCCCTGGTAGGTGCTCCAGTCGTCAGGCTTGAGCAAGTGCGGATAGGCCGTAACCTGCTCCTTGGGCTCGGCGCCGTTCACCTGCGAGCCGTCGAAGTCGTTGAACACATCCTCGTGCGGGCGGCAGAAGGTCCAGGTTGCCTCCGACTTGGCGCCGGTCTTCCAGAACAGGAAGCCCGCGCCATAGCGGTTGTGGAACATGTACCGCTCCTGGGGGAACGGGTTCACGTAGGATCCCGTGCCATACCACCAGAACTCGGCGCCGGTCTTCTCGCACGCCTCGCGGGCCGCCCGGGCGGGCTCCTCGGAGCTTATCAGGCCCACCACGAAGCAGGGGGCGGTCAGGTACTCGGACGCCTTCTCCAGGAACCCCAGGTTGTAGAACGTGGCGTAGGTGCGGGCGCCGCCCTTGCGCCAACACTGGTAGTCCTGGATGGCATAAGTGTTGTCGCCGGACGGCTCGTCCACACCGTAGTAGTACCAGGGCTCGGCCCCGTCGGTAGCCTTGACGGCCGCCCGAGCCGCAGCCTCGACCCCCGCCTTCACGGCCTCCGGCCAAGGCTCCGTCAAGAGGTCGCACTGTACGCCGAGAGCCCCGCGGACCTGCTCCGGGATCCCTCCCGGCGAGCAGACGTGCGGCCCGGGCAGCCCTGCCTTGCGGCACAGAGCCGCCAGCCGAAGGAACGGCGCGGCATCGAAGGTCACTTCGCCAGCGGTCAGGCGCGAGAGATCGGCAGTCCCGAGTGGCATCTCGACCAGGCCGGTCATCCCATGGCGGGCGAGATCCCGTAGCTCAGCGAGGATCTGGTCGTCGCTCATGGTGCTCCAACGCCCTGGATCGGCGTACACCAGCCACTGGCGGTTCGTTGGCCGGCGCAGGACGACCGGCAGCACCTTCACCCGCAGGGGTAGGACCAGGTCCGGCTTCTCGGCGCTGCCGATGGTGACGGAGGCCCGATAGGTGCCCGGCCGTGCGTCGGCCGGAGCGGCTATCGTCAGCCAGAAGGCTGCGGTGCCGCCGACCGGGAGGTCGAACGGCCGCTCCTCGAGCAGGCCGCGCGTGGTTGGCACCGTCCGCTTCCCGTCTGAGCACGGCAGTAGCAGCTCCGGAGTCATGTACCACTGGCGGGAAGCCCAGCCGGTTCGCTGCGGCCAGAAGTGCATGTACCGGACCGAGACGCGGATCGCCGACGATGGGCTCTTCGCACTGACGCGCAAGCCGGTGAGACCGCTGAGCGCGTGCACCCCCAGCCACACGGCTGTCTCCTGCCCCGGAGTCACAACGGCCGAGAGCCGACGAGTGTGCTCCTGCACACGGGGACGGCGGTCAGGTAGGTAGTCGCCTGGATCCGCGGTGACAAAGGCCATCATCCTGGCGGGCTGCTCCGCGGGAGTCGGCGTCGGGGCGAGCCAGTCCTGCACGGCCGGCGGCGCCTCGACGAACGGCTCACCCGGATCCACGCGGTCGTAGGTTACGCCGCCGATCGTCACCGGCGCGGACTCCTGGGCGATGCAGGGCAGAGCGGCGGCGACCGTGATACATACCGAGGCCAGTGCGCACTTCATCGATGGACCATCTCCGTTCGCTCAGCTTCGCTGGAACAGCCCCGCCCTGCCGGCCGAGCCGCTGGGCCCCGCAGGCGCAGCTTCAGCAGAGTGCTCTCGCACGGCGTCCGCGTTCTCGGCGACCTTGCGGAAGGCGTTGGCGTGTTCCTCGATGATCGCGGGCCGGTAGTGCTTGAACCACGGGATGCCATAGCAGCGCTCCGGCAAGCTCTCGGTGACCGGTAGGCTGCCCTTCGGCTGGCGGAGGTCGCGATCGGCGTTCGCGATGGCGGTCGGCTTACCGTGGCCGTAGATGTCCGCCTCGTGGAAGAGCGGGTGGGTGTGAAGCGGGAAGTTGGCGCCCGGGTACGTGCTCGTACCTTCGGCGGCGACGGCCTCGCAGAACCTGCTCACAGGCAGCCCACCCAAATCCTCTGGGACGTAGAGCCCGTGGGGAGCGTACCAGCCGCCACAGTGCGAGCCGGAGTCCTTCCGCGGCCGGTGTGCTCGGAGGCCGGGGACGCCTTCGAGCAGGTCCCAGAAGTAGTGCATCGACCGGAGGATCTCCTCCATCCGCGCCTGGTAATGACGAAGCTGGACACGCCCGCAGGCCGATGAGAGCTGGTGCATCCGGTACTTGTAGCCGCCCCACGGCAAGCCGGCGAAGGGCTTCAGCGAAGGGTGCTGACAGGCGGCACCCGTGCGTTCGTAGTGTCCCCAGGCGATCAGGCGCTCGTAGAGCAGGCGGTCGTTCGTGATGGCGAACCCACCCTCGCCGATGGCCAGCGCCTTGCCGGCCATGGTCGACATGGCGTTACAGTGACCGATACTTCCCACGAGCCGGCCCTTGTAGCGCGCCCCGTGGGCGTGCGACACATCCTCGATCACCTTCACTCCGTGCCGCTCGGCGATCCCCATGATGGGGTCCATGTCGGCCGGGTAGCCACAGTAGTGGACCGGGATGATCGCCTTCGTATGCTCGGTGATGCGGTGCTCGATGTCGTGGGGATCGAGGCACAGGCTGTGGGGCTCGACCTCGGCGAACACGATGGACGCGCCAAGTGAGAACGCCGGAAGGACGCTGGCCCAGTAAGTCAGGCTCGGCCCGATGATCTCGTCGCCGACGCCAACGCCGCACGCCCACATCGCCGCCTGCAAAGCCGCCGTGCCGCTGCTGTGCGCGACGGCATAATCCATGCCATGCCACGCGGCGAACTCCCGCTCGAACTCCTGCGTCACATCGAGGTCGGACATCGCCCCGCGCCGCAGGACCTCGAGAACGGCGTCCTCGTCCTCCTGCGTGATGATCGGCCAGGTGAACATATCGCCGGCATCGCTCTGAACGGCCTTCGGGCCTCCCAGGAGGGCGAGCTTGCTTGTCGCCATGATGGCACTCCTCTACTCGTCGTCCATCTCGATGAGAAGCTCCGCGAGTCCCTCAATCAGGCTCTCGAGCCAGCACCGATGGTGCGCGTCCGGACCTACCTCCCCAACAACAGAGGCCGGCACTCCTGCGCCACCCGGCCGTAGACCCAACCAGTTGCCGTGCTCGTCGATGGTCTTGATGCGGTCCTGGGCACGGTTGTTGTAGTTCACGTTCGGGTTCGGGACGTTGTAGACGAGGTTCGCCTCGATCTCGATGTAGCCGCTGCCCTCGTCGAGGTAGATGCCCCCGGGCGCGCCCGGGTTGTCGTGGATGTGGTTTCTGCGGATCACTGTGCCCGGCTGGTTGGACAGCATGTAGATGCCGCCGCCGTCGTTGCGCCGGAGCATGA
>Ga0315288_10000279_pt1 | contig 63453 bp, 40 predicted proteins | sample YL17G11_20_MG_FD_203454 | JGI IMG/M metagenome (GOLD analysis project Ga0315288, IMG submission 203454) | Sediment microbial communities from Yellowstone Lake, YNP, Wyoming, USA - YL17G11_20 | ecosystem: Environmental > Aquatic > Freshwater > Lake > Sediment | place: USA: Wyoming | collected...
GCCGACAAACGAACACTTGTAAGTCCCGCGGTTGTCGTACCGGTACTCACACGGGTCGTCAATGTCGCCCACCCATTCCTGGACCAGGCGAAAATCCATTACCAGTTGGGTATCCCTGGTCGGCCAGCCCTGGGAATCGTAAGTCGTGCCGTCGCTGTAGCGCCACTGCTCTTTGGCCATATCGACGAATATGCCCCCGCAATCGCCTGCGCCGCCGAGGTTCACGCCGAGCCGGCCGGGATAGATTGCTGCAAAGGCAGATGAACTGGCAACAAGCATCGCCAGACACACAAAAACGTATGCTGTTTTCTTGCACATACACACTCCTCCTTATTCAGGTTTTTTCGAAGAACTTCCTTTAGTCCTTCCAGAGTTATTATACCATATTTTCGCCCACTCAAGCGCGCCGGCTGCGATGATGCGCCGGGTCGTTATCGCATCCAGTTTGTGCCCATCAGGGCAAAATCGTAAAAATCGACGTTATTACTGTCGTCAAGGTCGGCGCTGTTCGGGTCATCATCGGCAGGATTGGTGAGCCATTGCTGACAGAAGAGCTTGAGGTCAGGCAGATTGACATACCCGTCGAGGTTGAAGTCGCCGCGAGAGCGGGCGTTGAGCCAGTTGACAAGCGCGCGGTATTTGGGCGCGTTTTCAATCGGCTGGTTCATATATTCGAGGACGCCCCAAGAGCCCCACTTACTTGGTGAAGAAACAAAACTGAAGTTGCCGAACATATCGACGCCGTTGGCCTTGAGCATATTGAGGTATTCCATATATCGGTTGAACATTCTGCTATCGCGGTTGGCGGCGATAAGAGTGTCGGTAAGGGCCTGGTCGTTTTCCGCGCCGACTGCACCGACGAAATGCTGGCCGCCCTCGTAGCAGACGAGACGGCAGCCCTGCTCATCCGCGACTTGTTTTTGCAGGACCGTATGTGCCTGCACGCTGTTTATCTCGGCAGGGGCTATGGTCAGAAGAATGTCATCAACGGTCGGATACGGCGGGACGTCGGCGGGGGTATAGACCTTGCCGAAGTAGGGTGCAACAGCCAGCGCATCAGGCATTGTGTAGCTGGGATTGATAGTCGGGCTATTCAGGCCATCGAAGCGGGTATCGGTTATGTTCACATTGGCGGACTGGGTCGCCATAACTTTGACGAGGCGATTAGCATCGGCAATTTCATCTTCAAAAATCTCCCATATCTGCCTTGAGCGAAGTGCGCAAAAGAGCTGGCCTGCGCGCCATCGGTCGCCGGGGGCAAGGCCAAGGGCTTCGCCTCTATCCTGTACGTATGTCGTTTGCGCGAAGATTGTATTCCAGGTTTCGTTGGAATACTCAACGCAGATTTTAAGATTCGGGTTGACACTATCTCGCAGGAGTCGCGCGGCCTGCGTTATGTAATCGTCGTCGGCCTGATGAGGAATACAGACCCAGGCATCCTCGCCGAGAGTATTGGCAAGCTGGGCCATATATTCGAGTGCGACTCCATAGCTACGCGTCTGGGTATATGTGTCGGGGGTAGTTCGCTGCGACCAGGAGACAAGAGGTGAGGCATTCGTAGTGCCCCAATCCATAAATCTGAGGTTAGTGAACTGCTGGAGGCGTTCGAGAAAGAGGGGATGGAAGGGCTGGTTTTGGAAGACCGCGGCAAAACCCGGCATAACAATGCGGATGTTGCGAATCGGGTCGGACGCGGATGATTGAAAGATATTTATAAAGAGGGTGCCTTCTTTGCCCGGAGCGACATTCAGGGCATAAGTGCTGGTACCTCCCGGCGGGTTGAATGTTGCGCTTGCGGCGTTCCAGAACTGGATTTGGCCTGCGCCCTGCAGGATGACGGTGTAATCGCCGGCGACGAATGCCGGCATCATAGTATGCACGAAGTGCTGTTTACCGTCGCTTGGCGCGGTGAATGGAATGACGGTTGGCCAGCCGTTGGCATCAGCGGGGATTTCGGCTCGCTTGCCGCTGTCCCACTCTGCCCCACCGACGCTGCGAGTGAGCCATTCTCGCGACATCTTGAAGGCATCGACAAACACCCAGTCGGTTGACCAGTCAACGACGCCGCCGAGATTCATACCGATGGACATAGCAGTCGTGTTGGGAACAAAGTTAGCGGTGACGGTCTTGTTTGAATTCATTATGGTGGTGCGGGGATTGCCAAAACCGGCAACGTCGCCCGACCAGCCCGCAAAATGAAAACCGGGGTCGGGGGCTGCGACCAATTGAACGGCTGTATTGGCATCAAATATTGTTCCTTCAGGAATTGTCGTCGCAGTACCGCCTGGCGTTGAGGTGAGCGTCAGTGTGTAAAGGCCCGTGGGCTCGGTTATGCTAAAGGCGGTAAGCGACGTATCGTGGCCGCTCCAGTTGGCCTTGTAGCCGTAGATGCGAAACTCGACGGGGCTTGTGATGTTATTATAGCCGGCCGTGGGCAGAATGAAGTTGAAATCGACAGGTGAGCTGTTGCCGCTATCGAGATACTGAGTGGTGAAAATCTGGTTGCCGTCAGTAAAACCGGTCACGCTTGAAAAGACGGCGTATTGTCTGGGTGCGTGCCAGTCGATTCTGCGGACGGTGAAGTTGACTTTTTTGGACGCGAGATTCAGGGTGCCGGCGGCAGGGCCTATCGTGAAATAAACGTATTCGCTGTCCGTGATTGCCTCGGCTAAAGTGCTTTCCGTGCCGCCCGAGCTGACATAAAAGGCAAAGACGTTGTTGGCGCCGGCCGTGCCAAAAACGCCCGTTCCCCGTCGCCAGCCGCCAAAGGATATATTGGGGTCAAGAAAAGATGTTTTTGTCCACGGTGTATGCAGAGATGGTTCAGTACCGTTAAAGTCGCACACGAGGAGGTCTGCTGCCTGCGAGGTTCCCGCCGGCAGCGTCAAGCACACGACCGCTATAAGGCATAATACCTTAGCCATAATACGCGTCTCCAAGTCAGGCGTGGATTATTTGTTACTATTAAAGTTCAGTAAACCGGTTTACCAGCCAGCGCCAAGTACAGCGAAATCATAGAAATCAACCAGCCCGCTCTCGTCAAGGTCAGCGCAGTTCGGCTCGCTGCAGTCGGGGCTTGTGAGCCACTGGTCGAAGAAGAGCTGGGTGTCGGCCAAATCTATTTCATAGTCGGCGTCGAGGTCGCCGGGTTGAGGATACTTGTACAATCTTGCCTGTGGGACTATCTGTTTTGTCTGACTGGCGCTCGACCACCGCAGTTGTGCAAGGGCATCGCCGGTGTTGTCGTAGTATTCCATTTTGATGTCGTATTTAAGGCCGGCTGTAAGAGCAGCGGTGCCACTCCACTCGGTGGCGGTCTGGTTCTGCCATTTATTTATTATCAGGTTGCCGTCAACCCACAAACGCGCGCCGTCATCGGTTTTTGTATAGAACGTATAGGTTTCAGACCAGAGCGGTTCGACCTGGCCGGTCCAGCGGACGGAGAACGTATCGGACCCGATGCAGGGGTCGGGGCTGTATGACCGCCAATTGCAGTCGATTACCGCGTCTGTCCAGACAGCTTTAAGATTTGTCAGGTCGGCGTTGTCGAAGTGCTCGGCCAGCAGGCCGGTACCTCTGCCCGTGCCCGTCGTGAACTGCGTTGTGAGGCCAGCCGTAAAGCCGTTTTTGTTCCGCGGGTCGATGCGCCAATAGTAGGTTTTGTTCGGCTCCATCGTGCCCGGGTCGAAGGTTGTGCCCGTCTGGTTTTGGACAAAAGGCGGTGCAGCACTTGTTCCGAAATAGACATCGTGAGAGTCGGCGTCGATGCCGGCCATCCAGGAGAGGTTTACGTTTCTGCTTACGCCCGTGCTCCAGTGCGGCGGATTGAATTTTGTTGCGCGGAGGGGCAGCCAGTTGGGGTCCCAGACGAGATAGGGTATTATGAGCGATGCGAGCAGACGATTGCCTTCGTCATTGAGGTGTGTGCCATCTATGGTGAGCGGATAGGGAGTCGGGCGAGGTTCGGGATAATGGATGTTGAGGTAGTCAATCCACTGGTGTCGAACATCAATGAATCCGCAGAGGTACTCGGAGGCAAAACCAGGAACATAAGTATAGGACATCAAGTCGGACCACGTGTCCGGGCCTGTGTAATGGTCGTTTGTAATCAGGACTTCGGTGTTAAAGCCGCCTGGATTTACGTTGCTTCTCATTGAGGCAATGATTTGCTCGTAATAGATATGAGAGCCGTAAACGTGGAAGATAACGAGGTCCGGGTCCCAGTCATTGACGTCCTGCTGAACATAATTGATGAGGCAGTCGGAGGCGCAGCCGCCGCGGGCGTGATTGGCCCATACGATGTTCGCATCAGGGAACCTGGCTATCAGGGCATCTCTGACTTCAAGGTGCCAGGCCTGTTCGGAGATGCTTTGGCCATAGACCAGGATGCGAACGGTGTTCGGATGTTCGGGAGTGCTTCTGCCGAGAAGGGACATTGTCCTGCGAATATTCGTTGCTGGCGCGTAACTTAAGTTAACTGCCAGAGCGGAGCTGGTCAGCAGCAGGATGACCGCTGCGAGAACCATAGGTTTGACTTTTGCCATTTTATTCTCCCTGTGATTTAATTGTTGACGTCATTTAGCCAGCAGTCGGCGAATCCCTCGAGGTCGTAGATATTGACGACGCCGTCGCCGTGAGGAGGCGGGACGAGGTCGGCAGAGGGATTAGCCGGGGCCGAGCGCCACTGTTTGCCGAGCGTTGCGAAGTCGTCAAAGTTGATACTGCCATCGGCGTTAAAGTCGCATCGGGGGCACAGGTCGGTGCCATACACCGTAGTTATGGAGCTTGAAGGCAGCATGACGTAACCATCAAGCCCGACGGAGCCAGCGCTGATGCAGTTCTCGGTTGCGCTTGTCCGGTATATGTTGTAGGACTTAGGCAGAATGTCACCGGACAACCGGATATAAGCGGGCCTGGCTGCTACCGGGTCTGTGTTAATCAAGACAACGGTGGCGGTGCGCTGTACGGGGTGCTTGAATGCGACGACAAAGACGTTGGGGTCATCGGAGACGCTTTCAACCATAAGCGCCTCAGGCCTGATATAGCGGTAGAACTGTTTTGAGACGTAGTAGCGTTTTCCTGGGACACCGTTATTCATAAGGACGTATTCGCCGGGGGGATTGCCGTAGCCGTCATCTTCGCTTATCTGCCACCAGACCCAGGCGGAGATATGTCCATATCTGAGTGCGGCATAGATGGATTGAGCAAGTTGTCGGGAGTCAGACCAATCATCGTGATAGCCGCTTGTTTCGGTCATCCAGAAGTGTTTTCCGGTCGGTTCGAACCTGTTTTGGGCATAGTTCCAGGCGGCAGCTTCGCCTGAGGCGGGGTCGGGAGTTTGGCCATCGTTGCCGTAGCCGTGGACGGCCCATATACCCATCTGGGCAAATGCGCAGGGGTCATTGATAATATCGTATTCAAAATTGGTCGCATCCCATTCCTGGACCCAAAGCATGTGCTCGGCACCATAGAGCCGGACGTTCGGCCAAGAGGAATGAATAATGGGGCCTGCGACCTTGAGCATATCGCGGTACTGCTCGTGGGTATAGTAGCAGGAGTTGTACGGCTCATTGAAGTCGGGCTCGTTTTGCATACTCATCGCGTACAAGTCGATGCCGATATTTTTGTAGTCCTGAATCGCCTGTACGGAATATGTGCCGAGGTCGTCGCGGCAGTCGGTGCGGAGATGCCCGCCGCAACAGGACTGCGGCTCCTTCATCCAGTGAGGCGGTGTCCAGTAGGCGGTGATGAATTTGAGGGGTTCGCCGCTTGCGTCGGCTTTTGCCTTAATCGCCTGGAGGTATGGGATTTGTTTAGGCCACTGTCCGGGCTCGTTTGGTTTCGGGTAGTATTCGTTTCGGTTGATAGTAAGCCCCAGGTCGTTAATTACAAGATTGAGGTAGTTGTCGTCATAGAAAGGCCCATTACTCCACCAGACGTTCATAGCGCCGTGTGCGCCGAAACCATCGATAGTTTGATAAGTGACAGCCTGGTTGATGGTGACAACGGCGTTGGGACTGGTATGGAAGCTCCACAAAGTCCCCTGTTTAACGCCCGCCGGGGTTTTCTCGTCTATTCGCCAATAGTATGTGGTATTGCGGACAAGAGTGCCGGGTTCGTAAAGTTCGTCGGGCTGATTTCGGATAAACGGCGGTGGATTTGCAGTGCCAAAATAGACGTCGTGGCTGGTCGCGCCAGCGCCAGGGGTCCAGGACAGCAGGGGGAGCATAGTTACGTGGAGGTCGCCATTTTCAGGGTTCGGATTTTTCGCTGTGCCGGAATCCGTTTTGAAGTTCCAGACGGTCCCTTTCCAGGGGCTGGCCTGGTGAGCGGCGTTGACCTCATCGATTCGCCAGTAGAAGGTGACATCGAGGGGCAGGTCATCCAGAGGGTACTGTGTTGCGGTTTGTCTGCCTTTATACACGCCTAACGGGTCCGGGCCTGAGCTTGCTGCGTTTTTGACGGCATAGTAGTCGGTTCCGAAGAAGACATCGTGGCCGTCTGCATCGGCTGCAAAAGCACCTTGTTTCCAAGACAGGGTAACATCAACTGTCGGGTCGTAGAGTTCGCCGATGACGGCATCTGACGCGGGACTGGGCGAGGCAGCAGATGTCCCGGTTGCCGTAAAGCTCCATACATCGCCCTTAACGATGCAGGGGTCGTTGACCTCATCGATACGCCAGAAATATATTTTCTCAAGCTCGAGTGTGCCTGGCGAGCAGGAATTTGCATCCTGTCTGCCGACGTAAACGCCGAGCGGGTTGGTTGTGTTGGCGTCGGCGACTTCCGTCTGGCTTGTGCCGAAATAAATATCGTGACCGCCGTTAGGGCTGTAGGCGACGAGTGTTCCCGCTGTCCAGGTGAGGGTGACATTTGATGCAACACCTGATTCGCCGTTATCGGGACTGGGATTGGCAGCCCTGGGACCTATTGTTGCAAAGGTCCAGACATCGGAGGCCCAGGGGCTTGTCGGCTCTGCGCTATTTACCTCCACGATGCGCCAATAGTAGGTTTTGTCGTTTGTGAGGGGGGAGCCAGCGCCGAAGTTAGGGTCGATGTAAGACCAACTGTTCGAGTTGCTACGGTAATGGCCGTAGGCGGTACCGAGGGGATAGTTAAGGTTTGCGCCGCTGACCCAGGCAAGGTTTGTGTGGAAGAAGACGTGGTGGCCGTTTCCATTCTTGCCAGCGACATATGCAGCAACACGGTCGCCCGGCGTCCAGGTGAGCATAACATCCACGGCGATGCCTGTCCTGCCGTCCACCGGAGATGGGTTGGCAGCCAGGCGCGAAGCCAGACAGGTCTGTGCCACAGCAAGCAGCACGATAATCGAGAATAATTTCTGTGCCATTGCATTTTCTCCATTCATACTGAAATCATCATTCCCAGTTTAGGCCCATAAGGGCAAAGTCAGTAAAATCGACATTGCCGCTGTCATTGAGGTCAGCGCAGTTGGGGTCGTTGCAGTCGGGGTTTGTAAGCCACTGGTCGGCGAACATATCGAGGTCTGTGAAATTGACAAGGAAGTCCCTGTTCAAATCACCTGCGATGTATGCCTTGAAGAGCCGGCCCTGGGGTATAATCTGTTTTGCCTGCGACGGACTTGACCAGGACAATTGCACCAGGGCATTGGCGTCGGCCTGGTAATACTGCATTTCGATATCATACAACTGGTTGGCGTTTAGCGCTATACTGCCCGACCACTCGGTAGGGGACTGGTTTTGCCATTTGTCTATCAGCAGGTTGCCGTCAACCCACAGGCGGGCGCCGTCGTCGGTATATGTATAGAAGGTGCAAGTTTCGGAGTACCTGGGCTGGACAAGGCCCGTCCATCGTACCGAGAACGTATCGGGGTTAATTGACAGGTCAGGCGAAGATAATCCCCAGTTGAAGTTGACGGTCGGGTCGATGCGGGTCAATTTAAGATTAGTCAGGTCGTTATTATCGTAATACTGTCCGACAAGGCCGTCTCCCGTGTCCGTGCCGGTTTTGAATCGCCAGGTTGTGCCGGCCTTTGTTTTGCCGTAGGAGTTTTTTTCATCGATTCGCCAGTAATAGAACGTGTTGGGCAGCATCGCGGGCAGGTCGAAGGTTGAGGCGGCCTGGTTGCCCATAAACTCTGTTTCATCAGGCGATGAGTCGGTGCCGAAATATACATCGTGGGAGACGGCGTTGAAGCCGGCAGTCCAGGACAAATCGGCGTTGATACTTACGCCCTGGGTATTATATGGGGGATACGGATTCGATGCAGCATTAGGTTCAAGAGCACCGGAGGCGATTGAGGTGAGCGTCACCACGCTGTAAGCAGGGATGCTTAGAGACAACTGGCCTGAGACGACGTTTACGTCGGGCAGTTGAGCGAAGTTTTCGGAGCTGCTTGAGCGGTAGCAATCGAAGGGAATGTAGTTTGGCCCGGCGGGGACATTGATAGTGACGGACTGGTCAGCGGATTTCATATTGACAAGGACGAGGGTGATTGTGCCGTTTGCGTCCTTGACGAAGGCGCTGACGTTCAAGCCGTTATAGGTGTCATATTCGGTTGCACCGCCGATTGATGTTTTTCCGTTTTCAAAGGTCGCTTTTATGCGTTGAGCGCCCGGTCGGATGTATCGGGAGAAATGTTTGTAGGCGCAGTATTTTTTGCTGTTGAGCGGCGTGAAGATGTTGTCCAAACCCAGCAGTGTGTGGACGGTTTCGGTGGGGCTTCCGTCGCAGAACTGCCAGTAAACGTAGGATGATGCGTTTGCGTGCACCATAGCGCTGTGGAGCACCTGCGCGACGACGATTGCGCCGTCGCCGACCGTCCCACCGGCGCCATTGAGCCAGGGGGCAGAAGGTCCGCCGCCTTCGGCGAACCAGACGCGTTTGCCGTCGTTGGAGATACCGGGGACATAGGCCCAGGCGGCCCAGGGGCCTGGGACGCTATCTTTGCCGAGCCAGTAGGCGGCCCAGCATTTGACGCCGCCTTCATCCCAGGGCTGATAGCCGTTGCTGCCGTAGAAGTCGAGGAAGTTTATCAGGTTTGGGTCGCTGTGGTCTTTGACGGCCTTGATGAAGCCGGTCTGAATGTTAATAGACCAGGGGCTGGCGGGAGAATCGCCGAGGGAGGCGTGGTGTGGTCCGTGGATTTTGACGTGGACATCTTTTTGCTGGAATTCATCTTTGACGGCCTTTAGTGCGGAGGCGTACTGCCAGTATTGGCCGCTTTCCTTGTTTGGGCCTGTGGTATAGGTGCAACTGTCGAAGGGATTTTCGAAGGCGGATTCATTCTGCAAGCTGACTGCATAAACCGGGAAACCGGCGGCCTGTTCGAAGCCGGTCACCCAGGCGGTAACGAATCTGCCGAACTGTTCGAGATTGTACGAGGTCTGGAGGAGTCGTCCGCCGATGCTTGAGCCGCAGGTGCCGCCGCATCCTTCAAGCCAGGGTGTCGGGTAGGGTGTCTGAGTGGGGTCTCCGACGAAGTACTGAGAATAGCCGGTGGGGCCTTTCATCCAGTGAGGTGGCGACCATATATCGGGGACGACTTTGACTTCGCAGGGTTCGTAGGCGTTTTGCGTCAGCCAGGTTGCCAGCGCCATATATTCCGGCAGGCCGGAGCCGGTAAAGTCCATCAGATTGACATTGGTCTGCACATCATCAGCGAGGGTGACGGGCGTGGCGTAGTTGCCGTCGGGGGCGATGAGGACTTCCTTGACCATAGGCAGCCGCAGGATGTTGCAGCCGAGGTCGCGGAAAGCGATTCGCCAGTCATCCTGGTAGTAGGGTTCGCCCGCGTACCAGCCGGCGGGACAAGCGCCCCAGCCCTCGATGAACTGATAGCGGGTGTTTGGGTCAATAGTGACGGTCGCGGCCAGAGAAGGGCCGCACAACGACAACAGGACAAGAACCACACGGGCCGAATTTCTAAACATCACACACCTCACGATTATCTGATAATTTTTTCAATTTTAATTTCGGATTATAGACGCCAATCCAAACCCATAAGGGCAAAGTCGATAAAATCAACGTTCGTACTTCCATCGAGGTCGGCTTCGGGGCCGGCGGTAAGCCATTGGGTTGCGAACATTGCGACATCGAGCTGGTCAACGGCGTGGTCGCGGTTAAGGTCACCCAGCCGATAAGTGACATCCGCGTTTGCGAATGCGGCGACTGAGTGAGCGATGCGTCTTTCGTTCTGGTTGTAATTATCCGGGTGGTTCCAGGTTATGGTCTTGAGGCCGGGAGCAGCAGCAGGCGTCATAGAAGCGGCGGAGGAGCTGTTTGGTTCACCGTAGCCGCCTTCCCTGACCCATCTACGAAGCATACCTGTTGAGGCGGCCCAGAACTCGCCTCTTTCTCCGCAGCCCACAACATCGACTATCAAGGCGTTATTACTGAGTGTGGCAATATTGGTCGAGATTGAATACTGACCCAGATTACTATTTACAGCGACGGCTTCGGGCGGCTGCTGAGCGACATTGAAGAGTGAAATTGCGCCTCCTCCACTTTCGTTGCAACTGCCGGCCCGTTTGACATACACGTTGTAGGTGCCGGGCTGCGGCAACTGACTTTCAAGGATGTAATAAAGGTCCGTCCGCTGAAGCATCGTGGTGCCGACGACGGCGGTTGAGCCGGGGACGGGCGTCATATTGACGCCGTTATAGGTAACATAATTGATGTTCAAGTTTGCGGCTGACTCGTCCTCGGCGGCGATGCCCACTACGACGACGCGATTGTCGCCTGCGCCGAGAGTGTGGTTAAAACTCAGAGATGAAGAGCTGTAGGCCTTGTAATCGTTGTCGGCGCGGTCGTAGGTGACGTTGGGGTCGAATCTTCCGGTGATGAACTGCCAAACGTCCCCGGCGTAACCGGCGACATCGTTTACGGAATCGATGGCCCAGTAGTAAGTGGTGTTGTAAGGTAAAGTGCCGAGGCCAAAGAAGGTTGTGGGGGGCTGGTTACCCCTGAACTCCCAGGAGCTATGGTCTGCGGCGGCGACTGCATTGGGGTCGGCGCCGAAGTAAACATCATTAGAGGTTGCGCCGTGGCCTGCGAACCAATGGAGATTTATGTTTCTGTTGACTGTGTTTGCGTCATCAACAGGCAGCGGTTTTCGCGCGGTATAGACAGGCGGTCCGCAGGAACCGTTCACGATTGATGCCGGCCTGACCGCGGTGGCGGCGATGCTGTAGGGACTCTTGATTGCGACCTCTTCGCCCCAGGGCAGATTCCAGTGGCCGTAGATTTTGTCATAGACGAGGGAATGGCCGCCCGCGGGGGTGCCGCAGCACCACCAGACCCAAGGCAGGTAACCAACGTCATTTTCGACGGTGTACTGCATAATATATTCCCACTCGGTGCGTCTGGAGATATCGACGCCTTTATCCGCGAATTCGCCGATTATAAAGCAGATGTTCAGCGAGTTGGCAGTATCGACAGCGGTTTTGATACGCTGTTTTGAGCCGCCTTCGGGGACAGCGTCCCAGGGGTGCCAGTCGAAGATGAGGTTGTGGAGGGGGTCGAAATCGATGAGGTACTGGGCGTTGTTGAAGATGTAGTTTTCGCCGCGACCATAGCCAGCGGGGTCGATAACAAGGGGGCAGATAATGCCGGCGTTGCGGATTTGCGTTATCGCGTTTTCGTAACCCGCGCGGAAATTTGCGTCAGAGATACTCCCGTCCCCCGCCTCATTGGCGATATTAAGCAGGAAGTACTGCTCGTGCTCCTGGACAACAGCGACTATCGCCGGACTCGTCCAGTAATCGACGCAGGTCTGAAGCTGCGACCAGTCGCCGGTGGCGTTCCACAGGCCGACCATTGGAATCATATCATTGTTGATGCAATTGGTTATCACAAAGTCCAGATGAGCGGGGGACAGATAGGATTGCCCTGTCTGCCAGAAGATGCGGGCGCAGTTTGCACCGGTCTTGGCGAGTTCCGGAAAAGTTGTTGCCCCGCCGTAGTCCCACCAGGCGGTCATCACGTCGGTGCCACGGAGGATTGTCTTTTCGCCGCAGCGGTCGTAAAGGAATTTGCCGTCAACGTAGAAGCCGGGCGATTGCGCTGCAAGCTGCGATATGGGACAAAGCAGGGCCGCAAGAAACAGGGAACAGCTTATTATTATGCTTTTCATAACGTCACCTCAAGAACAAGCCGCAAAATGAGCCGATGTCACGTAAATCGACTTTGCCGTCGAGGTTAAGGTCGGATTTTGCGCAGAAGTCGTTATTGTAATCGCAATCTGTTCGGCCCCAGTCATTGGCGAACGCCGCAAAGTCAGCCAGATTTACCTCGTTATTATCGTCGAGGTCACCTGGGGCGCTGTTTATCGCCCAGAGGTATCCGTAAGCGGCGGCGGCAGGAGCGATATTCTGCCAGACGGTATATTCATTGTTCATAATCGTATAAGGGTTGTCGGTGTAAAGCTCGTGGGTGGGGAATCTGTAGGGCAGGGTATATGGGTCGGCGCTGGGCCAGAACGATTTATAGACAAACTCAGCAGCCCATGGGCCGTTTCCGCCGTTCTGGCTGAACTTCAGGTTCAGTGGGCCGTAATTGACGATGCCGGGGATAATAGGGACAACGCCGTCGGTGTAGGCGTCGTGGTTGAGCGAGTGCAGCGGGGCCTTTTCGGCGCCGTACAGGCCAGCGCCGGTTATCCAGGTCATATTGAGCGCGTCGCCGCCTAAGGTGTAGTCGCAGGAGGTATAGACATAATCGAGATAATTCAGGTTGCCTGATACGTGATAGGCGACGATAAGAGGCAGGACCTGGGGCGTTGTGACGATGGCGCCGACCACCGTGGGCTGCCAGTGGTTGCCGCCCATTCGGAAGCTCCTGCTGGCGGCAGGCGTCGTGCCCATCGTTGCGGCCCAATTATAGGTTGCCTGGATTTGTTTGTTTTTCAAGGTCGTGTCGATAGTGGGCTGATTCGTAGTGATATATGTCCAGACGGCCATCTGCTGGTCGTAGCTGCCGCTTGAGGCAAGGGCCGTGGTGTTGGTCGTTACCATGTTGTCGGTCTTGTACTGATTCTGGTAGTTCACGTCGCCGGTAACTTTATACAGCCAGGCGGCGGCCAACATTCGATGGTCTCTTATGGCAGCAGCATCGCCGGGCTGGAGATTGGCGGGATTGGTTGCCCAGTTGTAAAAGCTCTGCGCCTGGCTGATGAGGGCGGCTTTTTCGCTTGTGTCGCCGGCCAATTCAAGGCAATAGGCCAGTTGTGCGCAGGCGGCAGCGGTTAATATCGTGCATCTCGGCTCTTCTTTATAGGCGTACCAGGTCTTGTTTCGGTCGCGCCAGGAGCCGTCGGGGGCGGTCGGGGTTACACATTCGATGCCGCCTGAGACGCCGCCGGTTGGTCCGGTCAGCCGTCCGAAGAAATCGATTGTCCATCGCGCTTCATCAATGATATCTGGGACATGGTTGCCGCTTTGAGGGATATTCAACTGGCCGTCGTAGAATTTATTGGCGGCCAATTCATAAACGAGGAGCAGTTGTTGCGAGCCAAAGATGTGATTAGAGTTTCTGTCCCAGTCGCCTGCGTCGAACCAGCCGCCCCAGCCCCAGTTTGTCCCCATCCACGGCTGCGGATTTGCCGGCATACCCCAGGTTGTCAGGTATGGCGCCTGGTTCATCTGGCCGATGCCTTCACCCTGGTGCATATAGTTCCAGGTGGTATAGAAGACGTTGAAGTCGTTGACGCCGGGGTAATGGTCGATGGGCTTTGGCCAGTTGGTCCAGGGCTGTCCCCTGGCTGGGCCGCTGCGATGATGATAAAGGCCGCGTGCGGTAACATAAAACGCGCCGGCGTAAACATCATCCGCAATTTTGAAGGGGTACGAGCAGCCGAGCTGTTCGACTACAAGGCGATACTCGCCGGCTGTCTGGAAAGACGAGAAATCACACTGCCATACGTCGCACTGATTGTAGTTCGAGGGTTCCGGGTCGCCGGTGTACATTACGTCGGCTGAGCCGGTCTCAAAGTCCTTTCGCTTGCTGATTGTGCCTGAGAAGGCGATTGTGCCGGTGTTTGCATCGACGAGGTGAAAGGCCGTGCCGGCGTACGAATCGAGTTCAAGCCGCCAGAGATTGTTGACATCGCCGGTTGTGCCGCCTATCCACTGTGAGATATAGCCGTACTTCATTCTCGCAGAGGGGACATAGCCGATTTGGTTGAGATGAATTGCTTCGTTGCGGTTGTTGAAGTCGTCGAAGACCATATCCTTATAGAAGACATTCGAGGCAAGCGAGCCGGTATTGACGCGATAGGTCTTGCCTCGCTGCATCGGCAAGGGCAGTTCGAGGCAAATCCAGTGCTCCTTGACGTAAACCCACGGCCAGTTTGGAAACTCTGTGCTTTTGGTCTTGCGTCCGACCTTGAGGGGGTATCTGCCGTCTGTGTAACACGGGTCATCGGGGCTTGTGATGGGGTATGAGTTGATGCGGTCGGCGTTCGTCGTGTTAAGGGGATTGTTGGTGTATGTGTCGTTGAGGCCGGTGGCCAAATTGCGGTAGTTCACGGAGCCGTCATCGAAGTGACACATAATGATTTTGTCGGTAACAGCCGAGACATCGACAAACTCGGATGCACGAACAGCAACGGTCGCCACTGTAACGCAGATAAACACCGAGGCGACAAACCCAGCCGCACGACAAATGGAACGACCTGTACCCGGCAATTGTTTGTATCCTGTTTCCTTCATACTTTTCACCTCAGCCAGCAATTCACAAAGACATTCAAATCCCAAATATCAACGATGCCGTCGCCGCCATTGGGAGCAATATCAGCAGAGGGCGCACCAGGGCCATCGAGCCATTGTTGAGCCAGAATGCCGTAATCAAGGGAATTAACGATACCCTGGCCGTCAAGATTGGCTGCGTCGCAGTCGGCCTGCGAGAAGCGTTTGACCTCGTAGTAGTAAGTCGCATATCTGCCGTCGATATGTATCGTCCGGCCGATGCGTTCAACGTCCCGCTCGGTCGGCACGCCGTAAACGTCCACGGCTTTTGCGCTCTTGAGCGAGCGGCCCTTAAAGGTGATTTTCGCCCTGACCGGTTCGAGCAGGAGCGGCTCGCCGCCTGCGTGGAGCAACTGGGTACCGTCGCTGTTATAGAGCGCCCCAAGCTGCTTATCCTGCGCCATCGCGGTAATCAGCACGTCCTCGGAGTCGATGAGCGGCCGGTTATCGAGGGGAGTGAAAATCAAGCTGACGAAATTCGTATCGATTGCAGCTGTAACGCCCGGCAGGTCGTAGCTGCCCCCGCCGGCAAAACCTATTATCGCCTGCGTTTTTTCCGAATGCACAGTCACAACCTTGCGGCCGTAGTCCCACGTGAGCTGGCCCGTGCTGCTGCGGATGATTTTGTTGATGTCGTCCCAATAAAGGTTCCAATTCTGCCTGGCCGAACGGTCGAGGCCGTCGGCGAACTTGGCGGTGATTCGGCCAATTGCGAAGACCTCCGTGGGCGTGATGAGATTTCCAACGGGGACACAAGGGTCGTAGCCGCCGCCGGGGTAGTCCTGAGTAAGGGGGTCGAATCCCCGGAAGATTTCGTCGAGAGAAAGCCGTCTCGCCGCCGCAATGTCGCCCTGCGATAAGTGATTATTGTATATTGCGAAGGCCAGGGCGGGGAACTGGCCAATATAGTGAGGCGTGGCCAGGGCATAGGTGCTCATTCCGGGCCAGCCGTTGCCGATGTATGAGCGTGAGGCAGTGAACTTGTAGGAGGCGTCCCAGCCGTGCAGGCCCATTCCGTAGAAGGCCCAGAGCGGCGAGAGTTCCGCCTTCCACTGATTCGGGGGCTTCTGAGTGTATTCGGTCATTATGAAGGGTTTGTCCTCAACCTGCCAGAAAGCCCGGTCGAGAATCCCCGTTCCCGGCTGAGTCAGATGCGTGGCGTTGCTTACCTGTCCCGGGACTATTTTGTAGTTGACCTCACCGCCGCCGAAATAGTTGTGTCGGTCGATGGCGTCCATAGCATCGTCCGTCCAAAGGTTGGCCGCATCCGCAGCCGGGCCGCCTGCCTGCCAGGCGGTGCTGACAATAACGCCTCTATAGCCGATGCCGCGAAGACGCTGATGGTAGGTCTGGTAGGTATTGCGCTGCATTTCGGCGATGAAGCGGATGTAGTCGCCCATCCGCTTCATCTCGGCAGGATTCGATGGACCGGCTGCGTTCAGGTGGTAGGCAGCATAAACGTACATATTCTCGTTGTAAACTGAATCACCCGGTCTCATCCCCGCTGCCCAGGCGGCGGCAAGATTTGCGTCCGAGCCGTACATAGCAAGCACCCAGTCCTGCCAAAGGTCTCGCAACCGTGCGCTGTGGTTCGGACGAACGTCATTTTTAAGGTCATTGAGGGGATTATGAAAGAAAATGCTGTCTTCGTTTCGGCATTCTATAATCGCCAAAGCAGGTTCATCTTTGTATGCCAGTCCGGTGTACGGATTTACGTGGTTGAGCAGCAGATTTGCGTATTCCCATTCGGCGTCCTGATACTCTTCGACAAGACACATAATTCCGTAAACGTCCTTTCCGTCGTCGCTATCTGGCAGCTCATTGTAAAGCTCATCAGGGATGTTTCCACCCTTAGATACCTTATGGTCCTGCATTACGACGAAATGGTAGAATAGCGAAAACGTCGTGTAAACGCCGTTTTCTTTCAGGATGGCTAACCATTTGTCAAACTTGTCAATTTTGGCCGGGTCAAAAAACCTTTCGTCGGGCGGTCCCTGGAGCGAGCCGAGGACATCTTCGACGGTGTGCTGTCTGACCATATTGATGCCGTGTTTAGCCCAGAACCGTGCCCGTTGTCTCTGGTTTTGCTCGGTTTGGGCCATTACGCCGCCGACGCCCCAGAACTTCACCGGTGTTCCGTCCTCGAATTGAAAGTCGCTGCCATTGCGCTGCAGAGGTCCGTGACAACCTGCGGGCTTATCCAAGAGGTCGCATACATCGATGATTGAGTCCTTTGAAAATTCGTCAGGCCCGACCATAAGTGCAAACCAGTCGTTCGGTCCTGCCAGCGGGGGATTGGTGTCAGGCGGAATTGCACCTGCTGGCGCCCAGTCGAAGTTCACAAACGCCATGACGTCGATACCGCCGCGACAGCGGGCATCCGCGGAGAGGCGTATTGCGGTAGTGTGTGGTCCGGCGTCAAGCCCAAATTCGCCGACATATATCCACCCCATAAAACGCGTATCGATATTCGGCTCGATGAGATTGAACGAGTTTGCGCAGTCGGTCACGTCGAGGTGCTGATATGACCCGGCGTCGATGCTGTAGCTGTACGCGTCCATATAAGGGTTAAGGCGAATCCAAAAGTCGTATTTGCCCCCTTCGGCAACGGTGAAGTCATAGCTGGCAACGACTGTGCTTGGCCCGCCGCTGCTGGAGATATAGTGTGCGTGCCAGTCGCCGTTGACGTCTCCGGGTATGCCGGGCGACAGGAGGTCCTTGTGGACGCCGTCGTTCTGGTACCAGCTATTCTGATTGAACGTGGACGCCGTGAAATTTTCGCCTTCAATCCAGACGCCCTCTTTTGCCAATGAGCAGCCGGCAACGAACAACCGGCACAGGAGCGCCGCTGCCACAGCGGGCCTGATTAAAGCGATGCGCCTTGTCTTGAATGTTGGCATAATCACTGTCGCCAGTTTTGTCCTATCAGTGCGAAATCAATAAAGTCAACGTTTGTGCTGTCGTCGAGGTCGGCTTCCGGGCCGGCGGTGAGCCACTGTTCGGCAAAGATATCCACGTCCGACAAATCAACGTGTCGGTCGAGGTTCAAGTCGCCAAGTGGGAGGATTACATTTGCTGGGGCAAAAGCGGCCAGCGAGTGAGTTATACTTTTCTGGGTGTTATGCTGCCAGGACATAGTGGTCGTGCCTGCCTTTGGGACGACCTTTATGCCGCCAGCGACGTTTGCGCTACCCAGGGACTGGTCGAACCATTCGAGCATCGGCCAGGCGTTGGTTGAGAAAGAGCCGGGGTCACCGCTGTTAACTACATCTATAACCCACGTGTTATCGACGAGGATTGTGATGTCGGTATAAATGATTTTGAGGCCGGGGTCAGAGGCATAGTTATTCACGACTGCCTGCGGGGCGTTCTGGTCAACGTTGAATAATGAGACGGCGCCCGCGGCCCTATCGGTGACAGTACCCGCGAAGGTGACGGTAACGCTATAGGTGCCGGGGGCGGGCAACTGGTCATTGAGCATATAGAACAGGGCTGTTTTGATAATCGAGGCAGTGCCGGTGCTGACGGTCGAGTTTGGAACGGCTGACATCGGAACGCCGTTGTAAGTGACGCTGGTTATTGCCATATCAGCGAGGGAGCTGTCTTCGGCGCCGACACCGACGACAAGGGCCCTATCGTAGCCATCGTGGATTGTATGCGAGAAGGTGAGAGTGGAAGCGCCTGAGTCGTTGTCTTTGGCGGAACTTAAGGAATCGAGGGCGATATGGGTGGCAATTTGGCCGACCTCTGTCAGCACCATAATCTTCGAGCTGAACGGCTCAAGGTCAAGGTAATGCTGCACGGTGTTGCCATCGAGGTCGCGGTAGGTATTGGGCAGCGGGATTGTCGCAGGGGTGTTGGTGTCGTTGACGAAGATTTCGGACAATCCAACCGGGTTGGCAAGGGATGGGGTGTAGCCGAGTTTTGCGATATCGGTTTTTGCATTGGCATCCGCCCAGGATGGGTAGGTTGCCTGCCAGGAGGCGATGGTGATGGGCGACTGCCACGACCAGCTCGCGGTCGCGGGCGTGATATGGAGGTTGGTAAAAGGATTGCAGAAATAGTTGTTGTTCATTGAGCCGTAATCGACGCCTGCCATAAACAGCAGGGTGCGGCCGCTGTCGCTGCCGGCGTTCTCGTCGGCATAGAAGATATTGTTTTCGATAACGTGAGTTTGGGGGGTGGTGTTCTGCTGGGCGAGCCAGAAGGCGGCACGGTCGTTGGAGAAAATGGTGTTGTTTCGGACGACGCAGTTGAAGTTGTTTTCGAGAAATATGCCGAACCCGCCTGAGTTAATGATGGTGTTATTTTCGATTACGTTGTCTCTGAACTGCGAGAGGAATTCGGGCCAGATACCATGCGCCAGCTTGGCCCAGGGGCCTGAGGAATCCATACCGCCTCTGGTGTCGATAATGGTATTGCCGCGGAAGGTGGTCTGGCTGCAGTTGGTGTAAATGGCTGCGCCGTCGTTGAGGGTAAACATTGCGTTTATGATTGTGTTGTATTCGGCGAAGTTGCCGTTTGAGCCGAAGATAATGCCTGCGTAGCCGGCGCCTTTGATGAAGTTGTGCTGGACGTGCAGGGCGGTGGCATTGGAGGCAACGATGGCCATAGCCATCCAGGGGCCTTCGCCACCGTAGCCGGGGAAGGTGCCGTTGTTAAGCAGGGTGTTGTATTCGATGGTGCAGGAAGGAGTGCCCGGCTGCTGGTTCCAGCCAATGGCGGCGTTGTAGTTGTTTCGGAAGAGGTTATTGCGGACAAGTGCGTTTTGGACGCCCCAGGTTGCGTTAAGCCCCGCGCCGCCGCTATCACTTCCGATGAACTCAAATCGGCAGCCCTCGACTGTTGTGGCGCCGGTAATCTGAAGGCCGTAGCTATTCTGGTGGCGAAATGCGATATTGCGGACGGTTGAGGCAGAGACGCTGAGGCCGCCGGAGCGAGTGGAGCCCTCGACGAGCATATAATTGGGGTCGCCGCCGTTGGGCGCCCACAGGTACACCTTGTGATTGGGCTTATCGTAGAAAAACTCGCCGGGTGCGTCTAACTCTTCAAACTTGTTGTCGAGGTAAAATCCCCAGCCGTTTTTGTCGTACGGCTCGACGGCGATGATGCTTTTGTCACCGAGATACAATTGTCCGGTGGAGGCGACGTAGTCGGTAACGGGTCTTGTTTCGAACCACCAGCTATGGCGGTGCCATCGCATATTGGCGCCGTTCCAGTAGTCGTTTGTATTTGGTGTATGGCTGGTCAGTCCGCTACAGGTAACGATGGTGTTTGTCCCGTCTCCGTTTTCCGTCCAGGTGGTGGTTCGCAGCCAGCCCATATTGGGATAGCGGGCGATGTTGATATGGTTGCCGTCGGCGGTGAGATAGCCGATGTCAACACCGACATCAGCGACATAAATGGCGCCGCTATAGGGCTGCCAGCTGGTGATTTTGGTTCCACCGCTTACAACGGGCAGATCGAGGTCGTTCGGCCCATAGGCGTCGATTGTGAGATTGCTGCGACTAAATGATACGGATTCATAGAAGACATCGCCGCGTTCGAGGAGAATTGTATCTCCGTTGGCGACGCGACTGCCGGCATAGGCGATGGTCTTGAACGCCGTTGAGGGAGAAAGGCCGTTATTGGCGTCGTTGCCATCGTTTGAGACATAGTATGTTGTGCCGAGGGCAAGTGATGAGAACAGTGCCATCGCAAGGGCGGTCGCGAACAGTCGCGATGAGAAATTTTTGTATTGTGCGACAGAGGCGGTGATTTCGCTTTTCATTCAATTTCCTTTATTATTACAAGAATGTCATAACTGCCAGTTTTGGCCGAACAGGGCAAAGTCATAGAAATCCACGTTTGTACTTTCATCAAGGTCGGCTTCAGGGCCGGCGGTGAGCCACTGGTCGGCGAACAAGCCGAGGTCAGCCAGATTAACTTTATGGTCGAAGTTCAAATCACCGAGCGGATAAAAGGCGTTTGCGGGCGCGAATTCGGCGAGGGAGTGTGCCATACGATTAGCGCCGGAGTGCAGCCAGGACAGTGCAGTTGCACCTGCCAATCCAACGGGCTTAGTGCTGCCGGCGGCAGAGGAACTATTGGGTGATGTGCCCCATCTTTTGGTCATACCTGCTACGGTTGCGGTGAATGAGCCGGAATTTCCACAGGCGACGACATCGACGACCCAGGCGTTATCGGTCAAGGTGGTTATGGCTGTTGAAATGGTGTTTCCGGTAGTGGTGGTGTTGACGTCAACAGCTTCGGGGGCATACTGGAGGACGTTGAACAAGGAGACAGCGCCGCCGTTTCGATTGATGACGCTGCCGGTGTAAGTGACTATGACGGTGTAAGTGCCGGGCGCGGGCAACTGGTCGTTGAGCATATAGTATAGTTCTGTTCGCATAAGGGTAGTCGTGCCGACCTGAGCCGCCGAGCCGGGGACAAACGTCAAGGGCACGCCGTTGTATGTTATGCCCGACACAGGCATATTTCCGGGGACGTTGCCTTCGGCGGCGACGCCGACGACAAGGAGTCGGTCATTGTCATTGCCGATTGTGTGCGACCAGGAAAGTGTTGCGCCGTTATTGCCGGATGAATTGGCACTGGTAGAGTCGAAGGCAATCGGAGGATTCTCCTCGATTGTCGTGAACGACCAGACGTCGCCGGGCGTTACATTGGAATCATTGACCTCGTCGATAGCCCAGAAGTAGGTGGTATTGTAGTCGAGGACACAGGGGTCAAAGGTCGTGCTGGTTTGGTTACCTTTGAATTCGGCTGGGCCGGGCGTTGGGTTGGCGCCGAAATAGACATCGTGACTGGTTGCGCCGTAGCCGGCGATCCAGGTGAGATTTGCATCTATAGCGACGCCTGTTGCGCCGTCAGTCGGGCCTGGGTTTGTCGCCTGATATTCGGGTGTACCGCAGACGTGATGGGTCAGCCAGTATGAGCGGGCAGCGGTGTTTTGAATACTGTACTGATGGGTGACGGCGACGCTCTGGCCCCAGGGCAGGTTACTCCAGTGGCCGTAGTATTTGTCGTAGGTGAGGGAATGGCTGTCGCCTGTGCCGGAGCAGCACCACCAAACCCAGGGCAGCCAGCCGACTTCGTTCTGCGAGGCGTAAGTAATCAGATATTCCCACTCGATAGGGGTATTGGCACAATCAGTCGGGTTTCCGCCCTGCTCGCACTCGGCGAACTCGCCAATTATCATACAGATATTATTTGCGATTGAGGTATCGATAGCGGTTTTGATTCTCTGCTGGGTACCGCCCCAGGTGACGGGGTCGTAGGGATGCCAGGAGAAGATGAGGTTATGTTCAGGGTCGGCGTTAAGCAGGTATTGGCCGTTATTGAGGACATAATTTTCTCCGCGGCCCCACCCGGCTGCATCAATAACAAGAGGGGTGTGTATGCCGGCGGCCCTCATTTGATTTATAGCGCTGACGTAGCTGTCGCGGAACTGCTGTTCGGTGACGGAATAGTCGCCGGCTTCATTGGCGATATTGACGAGCATATGCTCTTCGTGTGCCTGGACAACCGCGAGGATGTCGGGTCTTATCCACCAGTTGACGCAGGCCTGGAGGTTTGCCCAGACGCCGGTGGCGTCCCAGACGCTCGGCATCGGAATCATATTGTTGTCGAAGCAGTTGGTGATGGTCTGGTCAAACTCTGCGGCGGTGGAGTCGGCGGAAGTGTTCCAGAATATGCGCACGACGTTGGCGCCTGTTTTGGCGATTTCGGGATAGGTGATTGTGCCGGGCCTATCCCAGTAGAGAATCATGGCATTGGAGCCCTTGAGGACGATTTTCTCACCGCACTTGTCGTAGAGAAACCTGCCATCGACATACAGACCCGGCGCATCTGCGAAAAGATTTGAGCAAGCAACAAAGACCACAGCAAGTAAAACGGCCATCCACGGTCTATTTGACTTTTTCACTTTCATCATCCTCTGAGCGACGTCTTCAATTCTCCATTCTCAAATCGCATTACAATCCCCAGTTATGGCCGAAGAGGGCGAAGTCGTAGAAATCGACGCTGTTGCTGTCGTCGAAATCGACGCTGTTGGGGTCAACAGCAGGGTCGGTCAGCCACTGGTCTGTAAACAGGCCCAGGTCGGCCAGGTCGATGTAGTAATCGCGGTTAAGGTCGCCGAGGGGAAAGACGGTGAATAATCTTCCCTGCGGGACAATTTGTTTTGTCTGGCTGGGGCTTGACCATTTCAGTTGCGCTACCGCGTCGCCTGTATTCTCGTAATACTGCATCTCGATATCGTATTTCTCGTTTACGGCGAGCACTACTGTGCCGTTCCATTCGGTCGTGTTCTGGTCGAGCCATTTGTCGATAATCATATTGCCGTCAACCCACAGGCGAACGCCGTCGTTAGTGTTTGTGTAGAAGGTGTAGGTTTCGGAATATCTCGGCTGGACAAGGCCGAGCCAGCGGGCCGAGAAGGTGTCGGGCTCGACAGCAGGGTCGGGCGAGGATGCGCCCCAGGTGAAGTTCACATCGTGGTCGATTAATGTCAACTTGCGATTAATCAGGTCGTTATTGTCGTAATAGAGGCCAAGCAGACCGTCGCCTTCATCGGTGCCCGTCATAAATCGCCAGACGGTGCCCTGTGTGGTTATATTGGCATCGTTCTTCTCGTCGATGCGCCAGAAGTAGGTCTTGCTTTTGGTCAAAGAGCCGGGGTCATAGGTGGTGGTCCTGACATTTGTCCTGAAGGGCGGGGGATTGGACGTGCCCAGATAGATGTCGTGGCTTGTGGTATTCAGGCCGCTTGTCCAGTAGAGGTTGGTATTGATGCTGACCTGCTGGGCGTTGACCTGCGGCCAGGGATTGGTTGCGGGGGTAGGGAAAATGCCCTCGCCGTATAGAGTGACGACGCAGCTTGCGGGCATAGTAAATGAGCCGTTTGGCGCGACCGTGCCGACATTGACGCAGTTTTCGGTTGCGCTTGTGCGGTAGATGTCGAACTGGTCGGGCTGGATGTAGCCGGTGATGGCAAGGTTGATTGTGACGGAGGTGCTTCTTGTGTTTATCAGGACGATTGTTGCAGTGTTTTGAGTCGGGTGTTTGAATGCAGTGACAAGGACGTTGGGGTCGCTGGAAGCAACGGAGACCATTTTGGCGCCGGGCCGAATGTAACGATAGTAATGCTTGGAGGTGAAGTAGCGTTTTGTGGGTATGCCGTTGTTTGTAAGCTCATAGGCGTTTGGTGCGCCGCTGCTGCCCAGTTGCCACCAAACCCAGGCAGAGACGTGGCCGTATTTAAGGGCAGCGTAGATGCTCTGCGCCAGTTGCCTTGCGCCGGCCCAGGTCTCCTCATAGCCGCTTGTTTCGGTCATCCACAACGGTCTTGCGGTTGAGGAGAATCTGTTCCAGGCGGCTGTCCACTGGGTTACTTCATCCGAGCCGGGAACAGGAGTTGTACCCGAGCTTCCGTAGCCGTGCACCGCCCAGATTCCCATTTGGGGATTTGCGCACGGGTCATTGATAATTGCGTATTCGTAGCTGGTTGAGTCCCACTGCTGGGGCCAGAGCATATGCTCAACGCCGTAGAGTTTCACGTTGGGCCAGGAGGAATGGATAATTGGCCCTGCTACTTTGAGCATATCGCGGTATTCTTCCCGATTATAGACGCAGGAATTGTACGGCTCAGAGAAGTTCGGCTCATTCTGCAAGCTCATCGCGTACAGGTCGATTCCAATGTCCTTGTAATCCTGAATTGCCTGGACGGAATAGTCACCGAGGTCGTCGCGGCAGTCGGTCCGCAGACGGCCACCGCAACAGCCCGGGGGATCCTTAAAATCGTAGGGCGGGGTCCAGTATGCGGTGATGAACTTGATAGGTTCGCCTTTTGAATCGGCCTTTGCCTTTAGGGCTTGGAGCCAGGGTATTTGTTTGGGCCACTGGCCTGGTTCGTTTGGTTTCGGGTAGTACTCGTTTCGGTTAATCGTCATCCCTAAATCGTCAACGATGAGTGTGAGGAAATTGGCGTCATAGAAAGGAGGAGCCCCCCACCATACTTCCATAGAGCCGTGGGCACCGAAACCGTCAATGGTCTGGTATTCGGCTGACTGGTCAACAGTGATATCTACGGCTTGGCCGGTACCACAAAGCAGGCCTGCCAAGAGCACAAATAGTAATACCCGTATGGTATTTGACAAAGATTCCATAGACATAGCACTTCCACTGGGCGGGTAGCAACCGTAAGGTGTGGCTGATTCCAAAACCTTCACCGAACCCTCACTGCCTATAAGCCCCCAGATTGTAAACCTAAGTTAGCACAAAGTCCTATTATAGCGGAAAAAACAGGGTCATGCAAGGGTTTTCCCAGTTTTGACAGTGAAATTTAAGGGAGCGGCACTTTAACAATACGAGTTCAGCTAAAAGCATTCTTGTTTTTCGTCATAAGTCCAGCAACAGTAAAGAATTGCGTACTATTTGCAATGTTGAAAAGAAGATGGGAATATGTAACAGATAATGTTTTGCAATTACTAAAATTATTAAAAACTTTGAGAAAATACCAACAAACTCCTTGACAAAGTTATGCAATGTGTTAAAATATACATATAGTTTGGTAGATTATTAACAAAACGGATTAAGGTGGCACACCGACGGGGACGGAGTGCAGCAAGAGATGGGATAGTTTACATAAGAATGGGCATTGGCGAGCAAGGAGCGTACTGTGCGAATGGGTTTGGTGCAGGTTGTATTGATAGTTAGGAAAAGAATGGGTGATGGTCGGCAGGGTGGGTGATGGCAAGGCAAGAAGAGCCGCAAGCGAGACGGAATGGATGTGGAAATGAATCGGGAGAGGAGAACAGGTGAGTATGAGACGGAGAGGGTTGGGAAAAAGTGAAAGTGAGGAGTAATGGGTATGGGGATGAATCGACAAAGAAGGATAGCGGGCTTTGAGCCGGAGGCGGAGGAAGATTTACGGGGAAGGATGGACTTGCTGCAATGCCGAATTGGTCTGCTACAAGGTGAAGACAGGGTCCTTATGGAGATGTATAAGAACAAGGGGGCGACGTGCGGGCAGATAGCGCGGCTGATGGGCGTGGACGAGGAGACAATATCAAGGAGGATTCGCAAGATAGAGAGGCGGCTGCTTGATGGGGAGTACATAACGTGTTTGCAGAACCGAGAGCGGTTCACGGCAGGACAAATGCGGATTGCGAGGGACTATTTTCTGACGGGGATGTCGTTAAGGGAAATCGCGGAAAAACACAGCAGAAGCTGGTACGGCATACGTCAGGCGGTGATGAAGATACTGCGGATAGTGGATATAGATAAGCTGCGTAAGGTATAACCCCGCCATCCGCCTTCGTTAAAACTTCGGCGGGACAAGCTCGCCAAGGGCGAAGATGGCGGGGCTAAATATAAAGTGGACAACGCGTTTGCAATCCGCCGAGGTGGGGAAATCCCAATAAATTGAATATGGAAAACCCAGGCATTTGAAATAATGAGGATATGATGAAGCTGAGGGTGGAGAAGAGGTTTGAATGGCGAGGTGAGGCGACGCAACGGGTCCGTGCGGTGATGAGGATGTTCGGGGTGAGCGTGGAGCGGCTTAATGAGAGGGGCGTGACGCATCGCTGCGAGTTGCGGGTCGAGGACGGGGACATTGTGTATATCACCGGGCCATCGGGGGCAGGCAAGAGCGTTTTGTTGAGGGAGCTTGCGGGGGGGCTACCGAGAGGAGAGAGGATTAATCTTAACGACATTGAGCTGCCGGCGAGCAAGGCGGTAATCGACTGCATTGAGGGGGACATCATACAGGCGCTACGGAGCTTGAGTATGGCGGGGCTTAGTGACGTATTTTGCATATTGAATCAGCCGAGGAACTTGAGCGAGGGACAGCAGTATCGGTTTCGGTTAGCGGCGGCGATTTCATCGGGGAAGAAATACATAATTGCGGATGAATTTTGCAGTAATTTAGACCGGATAACGGCTGCGGTGATTTCATACAACGTGCGGCGTTTTGCAAAGAGAAACGGGACAACATTTTTTTTGGCGTCCTGTCACGAGGACATATTAGCGGATTTGCAGCCAGACGTGCTTATCGTGAAAGAGCTTACGGGGGAGGCGGAGGTAACGTACAAAGAAAAAAAGAGCACAAGGCACAAGGGCACAAGAGCATAAGTGGAAAGATGAACGGGGAATCAGGAAATCAGGAGGAAGGATATCAGGTGAGCAGGAGAACAGGATGGATGTGCAAAAGGCATAAGGGCACCCTACTTCGCCGAAGCGGCTACGCAGGGCAGGCAAGGGCACAAGAGCACAAGTGCATAAGGCACAAGAGCACAAGTAAGAAGGAAAAAGTAAAAAAAATGGAAACCTGCACTATTGCAAGTCACTTGGAGATTGTCGAAGGCAACAGGGGTGATTATGAGGGGCTGTCGCGGTATCACTACAGGGGGGAGAGTTTGGGGCCTTACGTGCGGATTTTTGCGATGAGGGGGAGGTTTGCGACGGCAAGCCGGGCTGGGACGGCTGGGGTGATTGTTTATACGATGCCGACAGTTGCGCTTGAGCTGAGGAACGTTGCGCTGGGCGGGATGCTTGAAGGATTAGACAGGCAGGCGAGGATTGCGATTGTGAACAGGAACATAAGGCGTATCAGCAGGGTGATAATAGAGCCGAGGTTTCGGGGGCTGGGATTGGCGGTACGGATAGTCAAAGAGACGATGCCGAAGATGGATGTCCCGATGGTTGAGTCGCTTGCGGTGATGGGTCAGGTGAATCCGTTTTTTGAGAAGGCGGGAATGGTGCGGTATGATGGAGGTATGCCGGAACGGTGCGTTCGTCTGATTGAGGCGTTGAGCGCGGCGGGCATTGAAGAAGAGGAGCTCAATAACCCGAAATCGGTGCAAAGGAAAATGGAGGGACTCGGTCGGAGGGCAGCGGATTTTATCGAGCGGGAAATACATAATTTTTTGCAAAGTTACGGCAAGAGGCGTTATATGCAGGGGGGGATTGAGCGGACGAGATATGTACTGAGCAAGCTGACGGACAGGCCGGTGTATTATTTTTGGCGAAATCCTAACTTACAATTAACAATTTAACAAACGCCATACAGGGCAAAATCATCAATAATCAATTTGATTACCAATCCAGGAGCGATAAAGCAATGTCAGAAAAAATTAAAACGATAGCGATAACGGAACTTTTGGCACATCCGAGGAACGCGAATGTGATGAGCGGGGAGACATTTCGCAAGCTTGTGCGAAATATCGAGAGGACGGGCAGATATGAGCCGGTAGTGGTACGGCCACATCCGAAAAAGAAGGACTGTTTTGAGATAATCAACGGGCATCACCGTATTAAGGCCCTTGAACAGCTTGGGTATAAGCAGGTTGATTGCGTGGTATGGGACGTCGATGACGAGGAGACGGAGATTTTGCTTACGACTTTAAATCGGCTTTGCGGTCGTGACGAGCTTTCAAAAAGGATTGCGATGTTGAACGGTCTGAAGAGACGGATGGGGACAGTGGAACTCGCCAAGCTTTTGCCTGTGACGGCGAAGCAGATTGAGCGGCTGACAAATATGAGGATGCCGAGCGTGCCGGCGAAGGCGGACGGCGGAAGTTTTTTAAGGCCGATGGTGTTTTTCGTTACAAATCAACAGCAGGAAATTATCGAAAAGGCGATTGAGACGGCCGAAGGAGATTGCTTCGGCCTTCGGCCTCGCAATGACAAACCGGCAAAGGCACAACGGCGGGCGGCAGCGTTTACGAGAATTGCAGAATACTTTATCGCAAAAACAGTGCATAAATAACAAATTGCGGGGTTGATTTTGACGATAAAATACCGTATAGTATGATAAGTTAGGTAAGAATGTTTTTCGCAAGCGACTGCAGGGAACAATAGAAAGAGGTGATAGAATGACAGAAGACAGTATAAATAAGGCCCAAAAAGGTCAAACGCCGCCACTGCCTGCCGTCTTGTCTATCAACATTTGTGACGCTATTATAAGGGATGAGGCAACAAAGAAAGTGTCCTTGATAGGGCTTTTCAGTATTATAAGGGCAAATAGTTTCCCCTGCGTACATCCTTTGATGCACATATATATTGCTTTAACCAACGGGCATGGCAAATGCAAAACGGAGGTTCGGTTTACTCGATTAGAAGACAACAAGCCAATGGCTGGAATGACCGGAGAATTGCAGTTTCAAAATCCTCTTCAAGTAGTAGAGATAAACTTGTGCTGGCAACAATTGGCTTTTGAAAAGCCGGGAGAGTATGCTGTGGAAGTATGGTGCGATGACAAGTATGTCAATAGAAGAAAGTTTATTGTGATGGGGCCTGAGGATAAAATGCTGCCAACATCCGGAACCGAGGTGAGGTGAAATATGCAGATAATAACTACCGACACACAATACGCTATTAATCAACCGCAAGATCAATACTACGACTTTAATCAAACATATTTCGTTCCATCACTATACAAAGAAGCATTGCCTGCGGAAGGATGGCAAGTAACCGTCGCCGAAGAAGAGGCCGCAGACCAAGAAATACTGCGTTGTCTTGAAAAATCGGGACACTTCGATTTCCTAAAAAATCCCGAGGAAGATGTCTATGGGCTGGATGACGGTGAGCCGGTATGATCAAAAGAGGCGAGATAGTTCTACTCTCCTTCCCTTTTACTGACCTTCAAACAACAAAGGTTCGCCCGGCTCTGGTGGTTTCAAGTGACTCCTTCAACAAGATGGGCAGAGATGCAGTATTTATCTTCATTACCAGCAAACGGCACCGCGACCCGTTTGATATATGGCTGGATCGGGGCGATTCTGGTTTTCGAGTAACAGGGCTTAAGACGTCCTCAACTTTGCGAGCATCTAAGGTTATGTGTCTGGAGCAAGGTCTCGTTCAACGACGTCTCGGTCGTTTAGACGCCGAAACCTTGAAGAAAGTCGAATCTGCTCTTATGTGTCTCTTTAATCTGAAGCATGAAGATAATCCTTCTTCTTGCGGTGCATAATAGGTCGGTAAGACAATCCCTACTAACCTGCCAAAGAACAAGTACAGGTATTGAATACCCACCATTCAACATCTAATCTATAACGCACGACGAACCTCGCACGCCAAGCTTGACGCCGGCGGCGGTGACGGCGATAGCGAGGCGGTTTCTTGAGAGCGAGCAACGGAGGGACGAAGTGGGGTGAATGACGGATTAAAAAACGAAAATTGGGTGCTGTGGTTGTTCGTCCGGGAAGTATAATGGAGCACAGGAAGGGAGTGATTTTGGAGCAATCACACCGGGTTGTCAGGGATTTGTGATATGATTGGGTCACAAGGCGACAGTAAGTTCAGGATGGGCGGTTTTACGCTGATAGAGCTATTGGTGGTGATAGCGATAATAGCGTTGTTGATGGCTATACTGATGCCGGCATTGGCGAAGGCGAGGGAGGAGGGCAAGCGAGCGGCGTGTATGAACAATCTGAAGCAGCTGGGTTACGCGTGGCTTATGTACGCCGACGACAACGGGGACCGTCTTGTGAACGGCAGTCAGGGATTCGGCAAGGGAGAGACGGGCAAGACGTGGCCGGGTCCGGGGCCTGCGCCCTGGCCGGCGTGGGTGGGTAACAATTTTGACCTTCTAACGTATGCGAGGAATTGCGACCTGGCGATGCAGGAGGCGATGCTGAAGGGGCCGGAGGAGACGACGCAGGTGGGGACGTACAGCGTAAAAGGGACAAACCGGCTATACAGATACTGCAAGAATGTGAAGGTTTTCAGATGTCCAACGGGTGAGCGGTGCGAGGCATTGACATACGCGATAGTCGATACGATGGCAGGAGCGGCGACGTGGGGAGGGATGAAACCGCCATTGTGTTTCATGAGCCGGACACAGATTACCAGACCAGGCGACAGGACTGTGTGGGTGGATGAGGGGAGGATAACACCTGACAGTTGGACGGTGCGATATGATGCGCCGCAGTGGCATGACCCGCCTCCGTGCCGACATTCAAAGGGAACGAACTGGGGATATGCCGACGGGCACGTTGAGTTTAACAAGTGGCTGCAGGCGGAGACGATAAAACTCTGCGAGCTGGGTATAGCGGGATACTTTCTGACAGACGAGCAGAGGACCCAGCCGTGCAACAAGGACCTTGAGTGGGCGCAGATTCATCACTGGGGACAGTTGGGGTACAAGCCGGTCGATGACTACGGCTGCAAAAAGCGGTAACAGGGGCAAGACACCAACAGCAAGAAGAGAATCCGAGAACGAAGAACGGGTTTGAGTTTTAAGTGTTGAGTTGAAGAAGGGGGAAGGAAGTTACAAGCTATCCATTCGACGCCGCTTCGCTGCGCTCATTTCGACACTTCGACTTTGCCCAGTGTAAACAAGCTCAGTGCAGGCAGGGCAGGCGGGTTGCGGATTGCTCCCGCCGGCGGCGGTGAAACATAGAACCCGCCTACGGCGGGCAAGCTTCGAACATAGAACATCCAACATCGAACTTAAAAAGGCGCGCAGTCGCCGGACTGCAAGCATACATTGAATCAAGGGCGATGGTTCTCAAATGCGCTCTTTGTAATTACATTTAAAAAGCGGGCGGGTTACGGGTTGCTCATTCGACTCTGCTTTGCTGCGCTCACTTCGACTGGTTCGACAAGCTCACCACAGGCAAGCTCAGTGCAGGCAGGGCAGGCGGGTTGCATGTTACCCCCGCCGACGGCGGGCAAGCTTCGAACATAGAACATCCAACATCGAACTTAAAAAGGCGCGCAGTCGCCGGACTGCAAGCATACAGGGGAAAGAGGCAAGGTGAAGGGGGAGATAAAAAATGGTGAGAAGAAGGCATTTATCGAAGAAGCAGGTGAAGGTATTAAACGACTTGTTTAAGGGTGAGCTGGATGAGCAGGAGGTATTGGAGAAGCACAAGGTATGGAGGACGGTTTACGACAGATGGCTGGAGGATGAGCGGTTTTTAAGTGAGTTTGAGAAGCGAATGAGGTCGGCTCACAGACACAGCGAGCTTGTTATCGCCAGGTATGCGGGTCTTGCGGCTGCAAAATTAATGCAGCTTACGAAGTCAGATAGTCAGGAGACGGCGAGGAAGGCGTGTTTGGACATCATAGGATTTCATCAGGCAGCCGATGAGAAGCGGAAGGAAACCGAATGTCAACCAGCCCAGACCAAGAAACATAACAGTATGCCTCCCGAGCTTGCCGAGCGGATATTGGCGGCGATGGCGGAGGCGGCACCGGAAAAGGGAGAAGGATAAGGAAAACAGTCGACGGAAAAAAGGAAGGGAGACGCACGCCCCTTGAGGGTACAATAAATTTGCCGAGCCGGTCTCCCTTACACAGCAAGAATAGCTGTTTAAACCAACCTCCGAAGCCACGATTTCGCCCTTGCGGAACTGTGCTTTCCAGATAAAGTATAGATTAGGTTTTGCGAAAAGCCAAAAGCGGGTAAAATGCGGAGCACGATGAGTATGTGGCAGTAAGGAGGCAACAAAATGAGAGCAAAGGTATTGGCAGCAGCGGTTGTGCTGGCGACGGGATTAGCGTGCTGGGCCCAGCCGAGCGGGTACGTGAAAAAAAGCACGTGGCAGGAGACGGTTTTAGAGAGCAGAGAGGCGCTCGCCGGGCAAGGGGCAAAGGCGGACCGGCAGCAGCGAGGATTGATATGGCGGCAGGCGGAGCGGGATTTCAACAGCGTTGGTACCCTCGAAGAGATGACGATGGAGAAGGTGGGGCGGATATGGGAGGCGGACTGGAAGGAGGGAGATTACAGGGCGATTGGCAAGCGTTACGCCGACGCGACAGAAGGGGTGGTGAAATACAGCCCAGACCCGACAGCGATGTCGGAGTATTGTGCAAAGGCGAGGGAGCTTGCAGAGAAGGTTTCGACGGTTGAGCAGTTGGAAGACGCTCGGCAGATTTACTACAAGGCGTTTCGAGAGATGGAGCAGGCGGTATTGGCGGAGGCGGACCGGAAGATAAAAGAGCATCGGATGGGGACATTGATAATCAGGGCCAAGCCGGGGGCGAAGGTGGAGGTGAGGCAGGTTAGGCACGATTTTCTTTTTGGGACGAGCATAAACGACAGGATGTTTGCCAAGAAAGAGGACTTTCAGACGGGCAGAAAATGGCTGAACGACTTTGACTGGCTGAATGACCCGAATTTGTATCCGTTCATCGAGCGTAACCGGGAAAGGTACTATCAGTTGATAAAGGACAATTTTAACTGCGTGGTGCACCAGAACGCGGCGAAGTGGTTCAACGTTGAGCCGGTTGAGGAAGGGGACGTGTATTGGACGAGCGCGGAGCGGGCGTGTGAATGGGCGATGGCGAACGGATTAAAGATGCGGGGGCACTGCATTTTGTGGGACTGCGAGCGGTTTGTGCCGGAATGGCAAAAGACGATGGACGATGCAGGCGTGCGGCGAAACGTCGAGCGGCGATGCAAAGAGGCGGCGACGAGATTTGCGGGCAGGATTGACAAGTGGGATTTGAATAACGAGATGCTGCACTGTCGGTGGTATCGGGACAGATTGGGCGACGAGATTGTCGGGGATATGTTCAGGTGGTGCAAGGAGGCGAATCCGGATATTGTGCTGTGTCTGAATGATTTCAATATTTTGGCAAATGAGCATACGGGGCGGCTGAATGATTATATTGCGCAGGCGAGGGAGTTTTTGGCGAAGGGGTATGCGCTTGGTCAGATAAACTGTCAGGGACACAGCTGGGACGGGGACACAAACATAGGGTTCACAAGGTTTGCGCTCAACAAGCTGGCATTGGTGGGATTGCCGATTAAAATCAGCGAATACATAATCGATGACCAGGCAGACAATAAAGAGTATGCCGCGGTGATGCTGGAAAAACATTTTCGGATTTTTTTCAGTCAGCCGGCAGTTGAGGGTATTTTGTTCTGGGGAGTGTGGGAGGGTACACATTTTTCACCGAGCGATGCTTTGTGGGGAGTGGATTTTACGCCCAACGCAGCAGGGAAGGCATATCGGGGACTGGTATTCGAGAGGTGGTGGACAAACTGGCAGGGTGTCGCAGATGATAAAGGCAAATGCGAAGTGCCGGTTTTTTACGGCAGGCACAAAATCACGGTTGACGGCAAGGAGATTGAGGTCAATTTCCCGAAGAGCGAAGGCAGAGAAAAGGCAGTTGAGTTACACTGAGAGGGCACCCAGAAAGGAATTTATCTGTATGAAAATGTTGGCAGCGGCGGTAATGGTGGTGTTCACATCGCATTTATTCGCCGGCGAGACCAGCGGGACAGGGCGCAAAGGGGTGTATGAGTATTGGCGTGCTTTTAGCGACAGAAGCCCTTTCAATACACGAATACCGAAAGACGCGAAGGTTGACCCGAATTCGGAGAAAATGATAGAGTCGCTGATGGACGGGACATTCAGCAGCAAGGGACATTTGCACGTGAATATCGAGAAGTGGAGTATTCCGGTGTATCGGGTGCCGGAACCTGTGCCCACGATACAAACGATTATATGCGATTCGAAGCGGTTTTCGGGATTCGAGTCAGTGACGCTGCCGGTTTGGCCTGCGCTGAGACCCGACCCGAACGACGACCATCATTTGGTGGTGCTCGACCGCACTAACAATGTAGCGTGGGATTTTTGGGGCGCGCGGTGGGAGAATGGTCGGCTCAAGACGAAGGCGGCGAACAAGGTTGACCTGTCGGGCGACGGGTTGGTGCCGGAGGGCGGGTGTCGGTTAGTTGGATTTGCCCTTTTGGCTGGGTTGATTACGCCGGAGGATGTCGCATCGGGGAAAATCGACCATGCACTTGTGTTTGCACATCAATATCTGGCGCCGAGTGCGGTGTGGCCTGCAAACAAGCATGCCCGATTTGAGAGGCGGAAGAATTCGATACCGTGCGGGGGGCTGGTACAATTAGACCCTGCGGTTGACGTTAATGCGCTCGATATTAGTCCGGTGGGGAAAATGATTGCGAGGGCGTTGCAGGAATACGGGATGTATGCGAGCGATTTTGCGGATGGTCTGGTTATTTATGCGGAGAACCCGACAGGTCGAGAGGTGAATCCGTGGCCAGAGTTAGGATTGGACCACCGCAGCGCGTGGAACATACCTTTGGAGCGTATGCGTGTTGTGCAGCCGGTCGTGAACGGGCAGGAGCAGAAGCCGAACAAGTAGGTAATCCAGAAAAATGAACAGGGGGACGAGAGGGTATTTGGGTGGAATATAAAGACAGACGCTTGCCGTGGCTTACCTGCCTTTCTTTTTGCAAGGCGCGTCTGTCTTTGCGATAATTGCCGGGCGGATGGTTGCGTCAGCCGACCCCTTCGGTATCGGCCTTACGGCACGTCCGTCCATATAAAATATAGTTAATTTTTTTGCGAAGTGTTAGTTAAAGAGAAAAATTTTTTCGGCAAAGGGACAATCGAGAACGGAAAGGCGAAGCGCTGCGGAAAATGACACGAGAAGAACTCCTTGAGCTAATCGCGGAAAGGCAGGCACACTGCTGCGAATTGGCTGACGTGGAGGTGAAGTCCGCGAACAAGGGTACGCCAGGGCGACTTTACGAAGCGCTTTCGGCATTTGCTAACCGGACAGGGGGTGGTGTTATACTGTTCGGTCTCGATGAGGGAGCAGAGTTCAAGACAGTCGGCGTCGCGGACGCACAAAAGTTACAGGAGCATATAGTCAATTTGGCTACATCAGAGATGGCGCCCACGCTCAGGCCCGATATAACTGTCGAGCAAGTTGAAGGAAAAGTAGTGGTGGCAGTCGAAATCGTTGAAGTCCCAGCGGGACAAAAACCCTGCTATTACAAGCCAGCAGGTCTGCAAAAGGGTTCGTACATTCGGGTCGGTAACACAAACAGGCAGATGAACGACTATGAGATTTTCGGATATGTCAGCAGTCATAGTCAGCCGACCTGTGACGAGGAAGCTATATTAAAAGCTACATTGGAAGACCTTGACAGAGAGAAACTTCAAGAGTATGTACACGGTTTAAGACGTGCCCGCCCAGATGCACAGTATTTGAACTACCCCAATGACAAGATTCTGAACCGGCTAAAAGTAGCCGCACAATCAGACAACATTCTTCGGCCTACTCTTGCCGGGTTGCTTATGTTCGGCAAATATCCACAAGAATTTGAGCCGCAACTGGTGACTACCTTTTTGCAATACTATGGCACGGTTGAGACCGAACCTGGTCCAAGAGGCGAGCGATTCCTTGATAACCGCAAGTTCGAAGGCCCTATTCCTCAAATGCTGGAAAACGCAGTCAACCACGTGCTAACAAGGATTCGCACAAGCAGTTTGATTGACGGGCTGTGGCGGCGTGACATACCCGAATATCCAGAGGTAGCTGTTCGCGAGGCATTGGCCAACGCTCTTGCTCACCGTGACTACAGCAATTATGTTCGTGGCAGTTATGTACAGATTCGGTTGTTCGCCGACCGGCTTGAAATCCAAAGCCCGGGCGGGCTATATGGAAACGTGAGCGAAGATACCATTGAGACAGAACATTCTACGCGGAATAGTACACTTATGCGTCTTATGGAAGACCTGCGGGTCGTCGAAAACCGAGGAACGGGGGTGCGCACAATGATAGAAGCGATGCGAAAAGCCAATCTTGAGCCGCCCAGGTTTAAGGACAATCGGGTCTCGTTCCTGGTGACGTTCCATAGCCACACCCTCCTTAGCCCTGACATAATCAACTGGCTCAACCAGTTTGCAAGACTGCGGCTCAATGACCACCAGAGAGTAGCGTTGGCATACCTTCGGCGCCACGAACGAATTACAAATAGCGATTACCAGCGATTGAACTATGTTGATACCATCATAGCCAATAAGGAACTGCGAGGTCTCCTTCAAGCCGGCTTGACTGACCAGCAAGGCACCAAACGATGGGCATATTACACACTCAAGCCCTACTTATCTCCAGAGCAGCCGCCAGCGGCACCTGTACTTTCTGACGAGGATAAGGTATTAGAGTACGTGCGAAATCACGGCGGTATTAACAACACCCAGTGCCGGAATTTGCTTGGAATAAAGGACATACAGCGAGCATCACGACTGCTGAAAAAGATGCGCAGGACAGGTCTGCTATGGCAGGTTGGTCAACGCCGAGGGGCACGCTATATTCTGCCCAGCGGTCATGTAATCGAATAATGATATTATTACCTAATTAGCTTTTATTAGCTTATATTAGCTTCTTATTGTTTCTTTTTGATATTCTCATACGCCGGTAGGATAAGGCGGCTTACAGCCACAATACCGTAAGTCAAGAAAGGGCAAGGGAATGAAGATTGCGATTGGTTCGAACCACGCGGATTTTATATACAAAGAGCGTGTCAGAAACAATAGTAAGGAGAATTGCAAATGAGGATATATTTGGCAGTTGTGTTGACGAGTGTGATAGTTGGTTGTGCAGGATGTGGTATAGAAAATAATGCGTCTGTGGGCAGGGGAACAGCCGAGCCGGTGTGGGGTGCGGATTCGCTGTTTGTGTACCCGAAGGGTGTTCAGACGCGGTGGGTGACAGCGGAAAACCCGAATGCGGAGAAGGGCGGCGGGGGCAAGACGAAGGGTGGAAGAAAGGGGTCGCCCTGTTTTGGACTGAATCCCGGTGAGAGCAGGGTGATTGCGGAGGTGAAGGGCAAGAGCGGGATGGTCAGGCGGATATGGGGTACGATACTTGGGAGCTGGGAGGCGGGGCCTGCGGAGGAGAGGCAACGGTTAGGAAAGATGCTGCGTGGCGCGAGGATAGACATATACTGGGACGGGTCGGACAAGCCGGCGGTTTCTGCGCCATTGGGGGATTTTTTCGGGCACGGGCTGGGCAGAATGGCAAAGTTTGAGTCGGCACTGTTCTCGAGTCCGGAGGGTCGGAGTTTTAATTGCTACGTGCCGATGCCGTTTAAGAGCGGGATGAAGATTGTGGTGACGAATGAGACGGAGCACTGGCTTTGGGCGCTGTTTCTTGACGTTGACTACACAGTCGGGGACAGATTCAGCGATGACGTGATGTATTTCCATTCGTACTGGCGGAGGGAGAACCCGACGACGCTGAAGAGGGACTATGAGCTGCTGCCGAGGGTGGAGGGGGCGGGCAGATTCTTAGGCGTCAACGTGGGAGTCGCCGCGAACAAAGAGCTTTATTTCAATTCGTGGTGGGGCGAGGGCGAGGTGAAAATCTACGTTGATGGGGACACGGAGCGGCCGACGCTGTGCGGGACGGGGACAGAGGATTACATCGGGACCGGGTGGGGGCAGGGACAATACTCTCACGCTTATCAGGGCTGCCATCTGGCGGACGCAGAGAAAATGCAATATTGCTTTTATCGGCTGCACATCCCTGACCCGGTGTACTTCAGCAGGGACATTCGGGCAACGATTCAGCAGATAGGGGCGGCGGACAGCGGCACATTCGATAAATTCAAGGCGCGCAGGCAAAAGATGTACAAGACGGGCGAGGAGCTTGTGGAGATTGACTGGGACAAGCAGAAGGATGTTCCATTGTTTGAGCGGCAGGATGACTGGTCGAGCTGCGCATATTTTTATTTGAACAAGCCGGCGAGCAATCTGCCGGCGCTGGCGCCGGTTGAGGAGCGGATAGCAGGGCTGTAATGGCCGAGGCATACGATTTGTGGAGACGTCTATGAGAATAGCAATGGGTTCGGACCACGCAGGATATAAGTACAAGGAAGAGATAAAAAAATTCCTGGTCGGCAGGGGACATACAGTTGAAGATTTCGGGACGGATTCGGAGAAGCAGTGCGATTATCCGGATTTTGTGCGGCCTGTGGCGAAGGCGGTGGCGGCGGAGAAATATGAGCGGGGAATTGTTTTAGGCGGGTCGGGTAACGGGGAGGCAATGGTGGCAAACAAGGTTCGCGGGATTCGCTGCGCACTATGCTGGGACCTGCGCTCGGCACGGTTTTCAAGGGCGCACAACGATGCGAATATGCTCTCACTGGGCCAGAGAATGATAGCAATTGAAGAGGCCATCGAGATTGTGGAGCTGTGGCTTAATACTCCCTTTGACGGGGGGAGGCACATACAAAGAATTGAGAAATTTGATATTGAATAAGCTGGGTGCGAAAATGAAAAGGCAAGCTGCAATGTACATTATCCTGCTGCTCTCATTCGTTTGCTTGGTTGAGGGGCAAACCGTTCTTATTGAGGCGGAGGGATTCGAGAATGCAGGCGGGTGGGTGGTTGACCAGCAGTTTATGGACGTGATGGGTTCGCCGTATTTGCTGGCGCACGGGCTGGGCGAGCCGGTGGCTGATGCAACGACGCAGATAGAACTGCCGGCGGCGGGCAAATACCGCGTCTGGGTCCGCACCCGCGACTGGGTCGCGCCGTGGAATGCGCCGGGGACACCAGGCAGGTTTCAAGTCGTCATCGACGGCAAGTGCATGGACACAAAATTCGGCACGGAAGGGGCGGACTGGCACTGGCAGGATGGCGGCACAGTTGAAATCGCGAAGACAAGAGTGGCTATTACCCTTCACGACCTGACAGGATTTGAGGGCAGGTGTGATGGAATTGTGCTGACGAAAGACCCTGGTTTCCAGCCACCAAACGAGCCAAACGCGTTAGCTGCCTTTCGGCGCAAAATGCTGGGCCTGGCAGACAAGCCGATAGATGCAGGGACATTTGACCTTGTGGTGGTGGGCGGCGGTATGGCGGGGAGCTGCACGGCAATATCTGCTGCGCGATTGGGCATAAAGGTTGCACTTATTCAGGACAGACCCGTTTTGGGCGGCAATAACAGTTCTGAGGTCCGGGTGTGGTTAGGCGGCGAGACAAACTACGAGCCGTATCCGCACATCGGGGACATCGTAAAGGAGCTGGACCCGAAGAGGCGTGCACACTATGGGTCTGAAAACATTGCAGAGATTTACGAGGACGACAAGAAACTTGCCGTCGTTAAGGCGGAACCAAATATCAGATTATTCTTGAATATGCGCGCGGTCGGGGTCGAGAAAGAGGGCAAGGCAATTACGGCAGTTATCACAAAAGACATTCGCACAAGCAAGGAGTATCGTTTTGCCGCGGGGTTGTTTGTCGATTGCACCGGCGACGGGGCGGTTGGTTTTTTAGCGGGGGCTGATTTTGAGATGACAACCGAGGGACATATGGGGCCGAGCAATCTGTGGAATGTTGTCGATACGGGAAGAGCGCAGTCGTTTCCGAGAGTCAATTGGGCGATTGACCTGAGTAATAAGCCGTTTCCGGGGCGGGGAGAGAATGCGAGCGTTTATGGCCAAAAGGGACTTGAGGCCCTCGGGGGGTGGTACTGGGAGAGCGGATTTTTCTATAATCCCGTCGAGAAGGCCGAGTACATTCGGGACCTAAACCTGCGGGCGATGTATGGAGCGTGGGATGCGCTCAAGAATGTAGATAAGGCATATCCAAACCACAAACTGGCGTGGGCAGCGTTCATAGCGGGGAAGCGTGAATCCCGCCGGCTTATGGGGGACGTTATATTAAACAAAGACGACCTGCTGGAGGGAAGGCCATACGACGACGGCTGTGTTCCCACAAGCTGGGACATGGATTTGCACCTGCCTGCACCACAGTACAAGAGTGAACACGGCAAGGATGCATTCATCTCGAAGGATTACCACACACAATACAAAAGGCCTTACTGGATACCGTATCGCTGTCTATATTCGCGCAACATCGAGAACCTTTTTATGGCAGGGCGGGACATATCGGTGACGCACGATGCGCTCGGCAGCGTCCGCGTGATGCGGACCGGCGGAATGATGGGCGAGGTGGTTGGCATGGCCGCTGCGGTGTGCCATAAGCATAAATGCACACCGCGTGAGGTTTATGAGAGGCATCTATCTGAACTTCGAGGTCTTATGAAGGCCGGCGCAGGAAAGGGGACAGGCAAGCCGCAGAAAATGGTGCTCTGCGACTTTGGGGCAGGATTGGATGCGAATATAGTTTCTGCGGTGAATGCAAAGGCGACTGTCACGGAAGAAGGCGCTGTTCGCGTAGAGACCGAAAAAGGCAAAGAATTATCCGGTGTTATTCTCAAATCAAGTCAAGGTGAGTGGGACTTGTCACAATATGCCGAGGTGTCGGTCGAAGTAAAAAATGCGGGGGATGAAGAGGTCAGGATATATCTGCGGATTGATAATGCGAACGCGAATATGTGGAATAACAGCAATTTGCAGAGCGTTACATTGAAGGGCGGGGAGAAGCGGGTATTATCGACGTACTTGATGCTTGGGCCGTGGCGATTTGACAAGGCGATTACGCTAATCGGTATGCGTGGCGCACCGGGCGACAAGGGCGGTATTGACCCATCAAAGGTGACGCAGATTTGCATTTTTGCAGATACGACAAGGTCACGGCAACAATTTGAGATTGGCAGCGTCACAGCAGGGGGAGAATTCAAGACACTCGAGGCGGATAAGTTTCTGCCATTTATAGACGAGTTTGGGCAGTTTGCGCATAACGACTGGCCCGGCAAGACACATTCGCTTGAGGAGCTGCAGGAGCATCGAGAGGCGGAGGAAAAGGATTTGCTGGAAAAGCCGGGGCCTGACAACTGGGACAAGTGGGGCGGGTACAAGAACGGGCCGAGATTGGAGGCGACGGGTTTTTTCCGAGTGGAGAAGTATCAGGACAAGTGGTGGTTAGTTGACCCGGAGGGTAATTTGTTCTGGTCGCACGGGATTGACTGTGTGCGGATGGAGAACAGCACGCCGATTAGCGACCGGGAGGATTATTTTATGAAACTGCCGGACGATAATTCGCCGCTTGGGAAGTTCTATGGCACGGGCACTTGGGGGCCGCACGGGTACTACGAGAACCACTCGCCTTACAGGACGTACGATTTTACGAAGGCGAATTTGCTGCGAAAATACGGCGAGGGCTGGGAGCTACTGAGCGGGGAGTTTGCTCACAAGCGGCTGAGAGGATGGGGGATAAACACCATCGCCAACTGGTCAAAAGAGGATGTCTATCTGATGCGCAAGACCCCTTACACGGCGACTATCGGATACAACGGCCCGAAGATTGAGGGTTCGGAGGGTTACTGGAGCAAGTTCTATGATGTTTTCGATGCGGGCTTCAGGCAGTCGCTTCAAAAGCGGCTGGAACAGGAGAAGGGCAAGAGCGCGGGGGACGCGTGGTGCATCGGATTTTTTGTTGATAATGAATTGTCGTGGGGCGATGAGACATCGTTAGGTCTTGCGGCGCTGGTTTCGCCAGCCGAGCAGCAGGCGAAAAAAGTATTTGTTGATGACTTGAAGGTAAAATACCAGACAATCGAAAAACTCAACGCTGCGTGGGGAACCTCTTTTGCTGACTGGGATGCGCTTTTACAGAGCAGGCAGCTACCGCCGAAGAAAGAGGATTGGGCCAAACATAAGGCATATCCGGATTTGGCGGCGTTTTACACAAAGATTGCTGAAACCTATTTCCAGACAATCCGTGAGGAAGTAAAGAGAATTGCGCCTGAACAGTTGTATCTGGGATGCCGGTTTGCGTGGACGAACGACCTTGCGGTAAAAGCGGCGACGAAGTACTGCGACGTGGTCAGTATCAATCGGTACGAATACAGCGTGGAAGGGCAGCGTTTGGCGGACAATATCGACAAGCCGATAATCATCGGGGAGTTTCACTTCGGGGCATTGGACAGGGGGATGTTTCACACGGGATTAAAAAGGTCGGCGAGTCAGCAGGACAGGGCGGAGAAATACAAGGAATACGTCGAGGGTGCGCTGCGAAATCGGTATATAGTTGGTACGCACTGGTTTCAATATCAGGACCAGGCGACGACAGGGCGTGGCGACGGCGAGAACTATCAAATCGGCTTTGTCGATATCGCCGACACGCCGTATCCGGAGATAACAGCGGCGAGCAGGGAAACAGGACAATCGATGTATGAATATCGGCTCAAAGGCAATGGGCGATAATTGTATCAGTTAAATTTGCAATCGGGGGGTGGAATATGGTATAATGCGGCGGTATTCGGGGGGAGCAGAAGCATACGCAGGAGCAGAGTGACGGAAAAATGAATAAGGCGATTAGTCCGCCTGCGGCTTGCTTTGAGGGCCGCCGTGCGCGATTTATTATTATCAGTGCGTCAATCCTGTGGCTTTGTTCGGTTTGCAGTGGCCGATACAGCGGAGGCAGCGGAGAGCCAAACGACCCATATCGAATCGCAATGGCAGCGGACCTGAACGATATAGGCAATCATATTGAGGATTTCAACAAGTGTTTCATACTCCTCAACGACATCAACTTAGCTGGCTATACGGGGACGCAGTTTAGAATCATCGGCGACGAGACACAACAGTTTACCGGTTTATTCGACGGCAACTATTACGCAATCACGAATCTGACGTGGCGTTCGTACACGTCAAGGCCGTGCGTCGGACTATTCGGGAGCGTAGGTGCAGGCGGTCGAGTAAAGAATCTGGGGATGGAGGACGCCAATATCATTGCGCGTTCGGTCCTTGGCCGGGTCGGGGCGCTGGCCGGGTGCAACCGGGGGATGATAACCGACTGCTATTCAACAGGAACGATTATGGGCACAATAGATGTCGGCGGACTGGCAGGGTATAATGATGAAGGCACGATAGCCAACTGCTTTTCGACAGCGGCAATTACGGCCGGCCCAACCGACATTAGCGCGGGCGGGCTGGCAGGGACAAATCTTAAAGGCACTATAACCGACTGTTATTCGAGCGGAACCATCATAGGGGGCAACTGCTGCGGGGGACTGGTGGGAATGAATCTTTCAGGCAATATAACGAGGTGTCATTCGACCGGCAACGTCCGCGGGAACAACTATGTCGGCGGTCTGGTGGGAGATAATGAGCCAAACAGCGAGCCGGAAGATTCCCCGATAACACAATGCTATTCCAAAGGACAGGTTCAGGGAAACCTCTATGTCGGCGGACTGGTAGGGAGTAACGGATATTTTGGAGATAACAGCACGATAAGCAACTGTTATTCAACCAGCAGCGTTTCAGGGGACTACATTGGGGGGCTGGTCGGGTACAACTGGTATGGAGCAGTGATAGATAAGTGTTACTCCACAGGTCAGGTCACAGGGACAAATGCCGGGGGGATGGTCGGAAACAGCTACTGCAACCTGGTTACGGCATCGTTTTGGGACACCCAGACCAGCGGGATGACAATCAGTTGCGGGGGGATGGGCATAGCGACTATTCAAATGAAAACGAAAAGCACTTTTACGGGGGCAGGGTGGGATTTTGCCGATGCGGCGTCGGGCACAACAGAACATATCTGGGATATCTGTCAGGGGACGAATTATCCGCGGTTTGGCCGGCAGATACGCGTCGGGGACTTTAGATGTCCAGACGGGGCAGGTTTTACGGATTATGCGCTAATAGGGTCGGCGTGGAGAGGGACGCCTGCGAACGCGAACTGGAATGCTATTTGCGACATATCCGAGCCGAATGACGGGGTGATAGACGAGCTTGATTTGGCAGTTTTCTGCTACAACTGGCTTGAGGGGCTGTAGCGGAATAATCGAGAGTGTGAATAACAAGTCCTTTTTGTTACAAAAAGCGCTTTTGAGCATTATTTGTAACCTTCCGTGTGACAAGGGAATAAGACAACGGCGGGAAATTTTCAAAAAAATGAGAGAAATTAAGGGAACAGTTTGGGTGTTTTCTGCATCTTTACTGGCAGATAGGCGCGGAGCATAGGCGGGCTGGTGGGTGTGAATCGAGTTTGTAGGTAACTCGGGCTGGTTGCGATAAACGGTTGCGGTTGCGATGCTCGTTTCGTCAAACGTCTTACGGTTGCGTTTTTACTTCGTTTTACGTTCAACGCAACCGACTCGCCTCGCTTCGCGGGCGAAGCGGGTACGAGCCCGGCAACCGACGGACGAGAAACGCAATCCCGCCCAAAAAACGCGATTTACCTACAAAGATGAATCGCACCCCGGGCTGGTGATTTTTCGGGAATTTTGTTGCGGGATTTAGGGGGTATGTTATAATAGTATATTAGGTGAGGCGAAAAAGTTAATATCATAAGCAAACAGTCGTCATCATAACGTTACAGCGGTTCATATCACAAACGCCTCTGGCCGAAGAATTCTGAAAAAAATCAGGGAACAGTTGCGGCCTTTTGCGCATCTTATTGATTGAGGTGTGACCGATGGCGATAGGAAAATCTATCCGGGCAAATGCGAGTTTCAGGCACTGCGACGTCATCCCGCCGGGGTGCTTTGATAACCAAGCGTGGGTAGATGAGATGCGAATCCAGATAGAGGCAATCGTTGAATTGGAGCCGTGAAGCAAGTAGCGAGAAGATGAAGCGAATCAGTTTGTTTGCCGGAATCGTGATATTGCGATGAGGTGGAATTATGTTCAGAGTTAGAATGAAACGAGTTTGTATCGTGGGCATTATCGCCTTATGTTTGGTAGCAAACTCCGGTGTGATGGCAGAGATAGTGACCGTTGAAGTACAAGGTGTCGTAGATAGTGTTGATACGAAGGGTGCTATGGTCCTCGACGGGTCTGTGGAAATGGGCACTCCAATCAGAGGTTACTGCATCTACGATAGCGAGACACTTGGGCTGCATGGATCGCAGAATTACGAAGAATATCCGATGATTTCCGTCGTGATGAGTGTTGGTAACTACGATTTTACTCACAACTCACAGGCCGCAGAACCCGCTCTTTTTGAGGTCTTTATGGTCAATCGGATTTACTCTATCTCCACTCTGACACCAGAATTCGATGGGCGCATCTATGTGGGAGACGCGCCAAAGAATTGGTCCGACGTGGAGTGGTCCTGGTCCTATCTGAACGTGCTAAATCTCTGGACGAGTTCGCTTGAATACTGGCAGACACCGTCATTGCCGAATGTGGAGACCTTTGCACCATTGGACGCTTTCGATCTGCGTAGGGAGTTCGAAGTACGCATGTATGGAGAAGGTGACGACTACTTCGGCATCTATGGCGAGATAACCTCGCTGTGTGTTGTCCCTGAACCGGCGACTATCGCCCTGCTGGCGCTCTGCGGGTTGGCGATGATGCGAAAAAGGCGATAAACCATAAGTAAATTTCCTACACAGTTTCCGGATAGACCTGACCCGCCGGGCTGTTTTTACAACCAGGCGTGGGTAGAGGAGATGCGAATCCAGATAGAGGCGGTTGTTAGCCCTTAATAGGGAATCGACAATTCGATGAATCGACTAGAATTGTAACAGCGGGAACAAGGAGAAGCAAATCATGAAACGACATTGGTTTTTCGAGGCGGTATCAATCAGTATTGTCTTTGCGGGGGTGACGCAGGCTACACTGATAACGGCAGACGCCGATGGATATGAGAATGGGCAGGATATATCTGACCTTTTTGGGGGGATAGCATTATCAGCAATTGGACGGGCGGTCGGCCTTGACGGCCGGGTCTATGCCTATCCGGACCCACTGGCAACGACCGGTGCGAAGGTTTTCGGGCATAATCTGTCAAACCATACGGAGTGGTATTTTGACGGGTATCCCGAATCGTATCATCATCCGGCCGATTTTGCGCTTCGAATAGATTTTCTCAATCGAGCGAGGATGATTAGCATAGATACCGTATGCGACAGCGAGTTCGACATTGCTCAAATGGTGGCGTATGACCGCCAAGGTACAGTCCTTGAGAGTATTTGGTCGTATCCAGGCCATCTGATGAGCTATGGTGATATCTGGACGGCGAGAATCACGTCAGAATCCTATGACATCGCATACGTGATTGTGGGAGGGTTCTATGGAAATATGGCACATGCTGTAGTATTGGATAATTTGACGGCGGATGTTATTCCCGAGCCCGCCACGGTTTTGATGTTAGGTCTTGGCGGGATGATGCTTTTACGGAGGAAAAGTTTTACGCGGCGAAGGTGAGTAAGTCCGGCGTGGGAGAGATGACCCCTGTGAGATAACAAGAAAGTATCTCACGGGATTCACCCCATGAGATAACGAAAAAGTATCTCACGGGGTAAACGGCGGGCAAAGCTCGGCGAGAATAAGCCCTGGCAGAATCTTCGGCCACACCCCTTGTAAATTCGGAAAAAAACAAAAAGTTGCCATTAATGAGGGGAGGCGGCATCAAAGATTAGTATCGCCACAATCTGCAGGCGCTTGTGAATTTACCTTCCCTACCCAAAACGGGGGGAATTTTTAATTGACAGAGGGCTATGCGGGGTGATATAATGTGTTGACGGTAAGTGGGGTGAATTAGCTTTATAGCGGTCAGGGCGGCGGATGCGCGAGAGGGCATCAAGGCCAACCGACTTGAGGGTTTCGATAAGGGAAATATGATGAAAAGAGCTTTAGTTTTAATTACTTTGAGCATTGTTTTGAGTGTGCTGATTGTAGCGGTGAGCGGATGCGGGTTCTTTAACCAGCCGGGGAAGACCGTAGAGGAGGGTCACAGAGACCATCTTAGGATGCTCAACGTCAATCGGCAAGAGATGATGGAAGATATTGACAAGGCACTGCTGTTAGAAAGGCCCAGCCGGCTCACCGACAAAAGGATTCCGTAAGGATTGTCAGGTGTAAGTGCACGGCGGAGGAGGAAAGCTGTGCTTTGGGGATTCAAAGGGATTTGATTAGTGGAAACGCTCATCGATTATTTCGCCCGGGTCGGCCAATACGATTGGTGGGTCGTAGCCATTGAATTGCTTCTTATCGGCCTGGTGGTATATTGGGCCGTAGATTTTCTTGAGGGCACGGGAGGCGAGAGGTTATTCAGGGGTGTGGTGTTCATACTCATCGCCGGGGTTCTCATCCTTAATCGCATATCTGAACGGTACGGATTCGAGCGACTTGAATATCTGTATAAAGGATTCCTGATTGCGGTATTGATAATAGCAGTGTCGGCGTTTCAGCCGGAAATCAGAAGGGCGTTGATAAGGATAGGGCAGCCCAGATTTTTGCGGGGCGCATTGCCGCATCTGGGCAGGGCCGCAGAGGAGATAATATCAGCGGTGAAGGACCTTGCAGCGGTGAAGGTTGGCGCGATAATCGTGCTTGAGAATCGGGTGGCGCTTGGGGAGTTTGTGGAGACGGGAGTGAAGGTTGATGCGATTGTGACCGCGGAGCTTTTGAAGACGCTATTTTATCCCGGGACGCCGCTGCACGATATGGCAATCGTAATTCGAGGTGACAGAGTAATCGCAGGGAACGTACAGTTGCCGCTGGCTGAGGCGGGAACGGTTGACGGGGTGGAGCTCGGCTCGCGGCACCGGGCAGCAATAGGCCTAAGCACCGTTTCGGATGCCACTTGCATCGTCATCAGCGAAGAGACGGGAATAATTTCGGTCGCCGAGAACGGGAAATTGACAAGAAACGTTTCCGATTCGGACTTGAGGATGCACCTGATGACGACGGTGCAGCAAAGGGGCGAACATTCGATTGCATCAGCGCTGGGCAAGCTGCGTAAGCCGAAGGGCTGATTGCCGGCGGAAGGTGACGCCGGGACGGGGTGTTTAGCGGTTTAACGAACAGGTTGTGCAAAATGGCAAGAACGGTCAATCTGGGCAAGATAGCGGTTACTATTTTTATGACGGGCCTGATATGGGTGTGGGCCGACCTTGCGCTTGATGAGGAATATGCGCTATCCAACGCGAAGATAAGCATCACGAAATCGGTGAATCCAAGGCTGTGGGTGAGCTTTGACGGGCAGTCGAGCGTGCCAATAAAGAAATTAGTGCTTAAAGGTTCCAAGAGGAGAATTGCAGAGGCAAGGCAAAGGATAAACGAGGGAACGCTTGTGCCTGATTTTTTCTTGGACCCCGAGCACCCCGATGCGCCGGGGATGACCAAGGCGGGGAATTACCCGCTTGACCTGGCTGGTTTTCTCAAGGGGGCGGACAAGATAAGTCAATTAGGTTTGACAGTGGCGTCGTGCGAGCCGAATATTGTTTCAGTGTCGGTTGTGGAGCTTGCGAAGAAGCAACTGACGGTCAAATGCGTTGACGCGGCGCAGAACCCTGTGAGGGTTTCTGCGATTGAGCCGGCGCAGGTTACGATGTATGCACCTGCCGACTGGAGCGGGGATGCACTTGCAGCGAAGGTGGTTTTGACGCAGAGGGAGGTCGAGCAGGCGAGATTATCCGCGGTACAGAAGACGCCATTTATTGAGCTTGGAGCGGGTCAAACGCGGCAGGCGACGGAGACGGTGAAAATCACGGCGCCTGCGCAACAAGAACGATTGGCGGACTACACAATCACAAACGTTCGGCTTGGTTTTTCAATAAGCACAAACCTTCAGGGGAAATACAGGGTTGAGCTGACCAATCCTGATGTAGTTATGGGTGCGGTTGCCATAAGAGCTACGCCTGAGGCGAAGCGCGCATACGAGCTTGTCACATACCATGTTATTCTGGAGGTCAACGACAGCGACAAGGAATCGCAGGCGACGGAATTGCGGAGGGAGCTTATCTACAATTTTCCGGCGGAGTTTGTGCGCAAGGACGAGATAATGTTAAGCCAGCCACCAGCACAGGCAAGGTTTCGGCTGATACCTGTTTTGCCGGAAACTTCACAGCCGGCACCTGCCACGCCACAGTGAGCAAGGGTCGTGCGGGGCGGAATCATCGCGAGATTCTTACGACAATCCGCAGGGCCTCGACCATTAAGACCAATGCCAGTAACAGCAGGACGGCGGCAATTACGCCCACCGCCGAGAGGCGGTACTTGTCAAGCAGCAGGACCAGGGCCCAGACCGTCACAATGTTCATAAACACCATTGGTATCAGAACGAAGAGGTACTTTTTGCCCTTTCTTTTCAGCCAAATGGCAACGACCAGGAGGACCAGGCCGGCCAGGAGTTGGTTGGTTGTGCCGAAGATAGGCCAAATCGCCTTCCAGGCGGGAATGGGATTACCGGCGGCATCCTTGAGGGTAATGAGGACAAAAATGGTCGGCAAAACAAGTGTGGCGACCGTAGAGAGGTATCGCCAGCGGACATCCTTAAGCCCAAAGAACTCCTCAAACACATATCTGCCAAGACGCGTGGCGGTGTCGAGTGTTGTGAGAATGAACGTGGAAAGCGCCAACAGGCCGAATGAAAAGCCCAGCTTTTCCGGTATGCCGAATACGGACAGGAATCTGCCCATTCCCGTGGCATATATGACCAAGGGGGGCTTGCCTGCAAGAGTATCGCCTTTGGCCAGCATTACTACCGTGGATAGGGCAATAACGGCAACGAGTCCTTCAATGAGCATTGCGCCGTAGCCGATTAGTTTTGCATCCGACTCTTTGTTGATTTGCTTAGAGGTTGTCCCCGAAGCGACGAGGGCGTGAAATCCCGAGCAGGCCCCGCAGGCGACATTGACGAACAGCATAGGAAAGAGCATTCCCAGTTGTGAATCAGACCAGCCAGTAAAAGCGGGGAATTTCATCGGAAGGCCGCCGAGCAGAATGCCCACAAAGGCGAGGAGAACAGAGGCGTAGAGAAGAAAGCTTGAAAGATAATCTCTTGGCTGAAGCAGTATCCATACCGGGGTTATCGATGCGATAAAGCAATAGATAATCAGGAATATGTCCCAGGTTTTGGCCGGGTCGCCAGCAATGAGCTTAGGAACCATATTGGCAGAAATGGGTATCTGCTGACCGAGCCAGACGGCAACGAAGACCAGTGGGACAAAAACGAGCGAAGACCAAATCACAGGGAGTTTGAGCCGATAGACCGACAGGCCAAAGCCGAGGGCCAAGAACATAAACAGGATGGATGATGTTGCGACGCCGCCATCTTCGACAAAGCTTGTGGCGGTGAGGTCCGTATAGACGGTAAGGACGTAGATAAGCGCCAGCCAGATGAAGGCAAGAAGCAGGCGATAGGCCAGAGGGGACATATACTCTTTAGCGATTTCGGCGATAGAGCGAGCTTTATGTCGGATGGAGGCAACAAGCGCGGAGAAGTCGTGGACGCCGCCGATGAAAATGGCGCCAAGAATGACCCACAGGAGCACGGGCAGCCAGCCGAAAGCGGCTGCGGTGATGATAGGACCAACGACGGGCGCTGCGCCGGCTATAGAGGAAAAGTGATGTCCGAGCAGAACGGCTTTGTGGGCCGGAACGCGGTCGATGCCGTCGTAGTCGGTATGGCCTGGGGTGGGATTGGCGTCATCGATGTCATAGTGTCTTGTGAGGAATCCGCCGTAAACATAGTAGGCGAGCAGGAAAAAAAATGCGGCGACAACGATAAGGATGACCAGCATAAAGCACTCCCGAAAGAACTATTTTCTTATCCGGTCGGCGGAGATGCGATTTTGCCTATGAGGCCGCAAAACAAGGCGAATCGGCACTTCGGCAACCGGCAGCAACGACTGCAATTTGTTTATTATAAAGCGCTGGTAGTTTTCATCAAACAAATCCGTCCTGTTGACGAACAACAGCAGCGTAACCGGATTGACGGCAATCTGGGTGCCATAGTAAATTTTAGGGGTGTTCACCCTGCGGCCGCGAGACGGGGGGCTTTCCTGTTTTATCATTTCAAAGGCCTTGTTAAGTTTGGGGGTGGGTACCCACATCGTGGCCTGCTTGAAAAGCTCCGCTGCGAGGTCAAGAACCGACTGGATGTTTCTGGATTTGTTCGCAGTGGCAAAGGCAATCGGCGCCTGTCTTAAACCGGGAAGGACCTTCGTGAGATAGTCCTTGTAGTCGTCGGGGCCTGCTCTATCCTTTGCGAGGTCCCACTTGTTGACAACAATAATGCAGGCCTTATGCTCATCGGCGAGGAGCGATGCAAGTTTTTTATCTGGCTGGGAGACCGGCTCGGCGGCGTCTATCATAAGCAGGACCACATCAGCCCTGTGGACGGAGCGTGCGACGCGGACGAAGCTATAGAATTCAATACTGTCGGCGATTTTGCTTTTTTTTCGGACACCGGCGGTATCGATAACGACAATAGTTTTGCCGTCTTTTTCAAACCGCACGTCAACGGCATCGCGTGTTGTTCCAGGCGTTTCGCTGACAATGACTCTTTCAGCGCCGACTATAGCGTTGACCATAGTGCTCTTGCCGGCGTTTCGTTTTCCGACAATCGCTATTTTCATTAGCGGCTGCGGGGGTCTGGGGGTCTGAAAACGGGCGAGCTTTTCGTATATCTTTTCGAGGAGAAGCGATTTGTTGACGTTATTTTTGGCTGAGACGCAGAGGAAATCACCGAAGCCGAGTTTGGCAAAAACGCCTGCTTCGGGGAACATTTTTGGGACATCGGCCTTATTAGCGACGCCGATTATATCCAGCCGGTGCTTTCGCAAGAGTTGTGCTATCCTCTCATCAAGAGGCACAATGCCTTCGCGGATATCGGCTACAAACAATACAAGCGTCGCCGAGGCAATGGCCTGCATAATCTGGCTTTGGATGTGGTGTTCCAAATGGTCTGCATCGACGATTCCGTAGCCGCCTGTATCGACCAGCTCGAAGTACTTGTCGTCTTTGCCGACGATTGTGCTTACACGGTCCCTGGTCACGCCTGCGGTCGGCTCGACGATGCTTATCATTTTGCCCGCAAGGGCGTTCAGCAAGCTGCTTTTGCCCACGTTGGGCCTGCCAATAATTGCAACCACTGGTAATGCCATAGCTATTCCTTGTATATATCGTGTCGAACAAGGTGTCGCGTAAGAAAAGGATTATACCACGCGGTGGGCGAGAGTTGAATCGGATAAGGTTTTTTGCGGCGTGGTTTTAAGTTTGCGGGGATTACGGTTTTTATTTTTTCAGGTAGATGAAGCTGTCGGGGCTTGGCCAGCCCTCTTCTACGAATACGATTCGTTCATAAGGCCGGATTATCTGGGAGCGGTTTTTGATGGTTACGCCGTTGTCACCGGCCTCTTTGACATAAAAACAACCGGGGCCTGCACTTTCGTACAGGCCCCGGATCGATGCTTTCACAAAGTCAATATCACGATGCAATACTTAGAAGCCAGCTGGCCACAGAGATGACTCCATCCAGTCCTGCGCCAATACCGCGAGGTCCTTGAAGTTAACCCTCTTCGAACCCTGTGCCTCCGGACTATAAATGTCGGAGTAGAAATCCGGCGGTGGTATCGGATAGTAGTTCGGGCCGGTCTTGCCGGCTACGTACATTATTTCCTCTTCGCTAAGGCAACGGTCGTAAACACGGACGTCGTCGATCTTGCCTTTTAAGGGGTAAACGACCTTGGCGTCGGGGCCCATATCCCTTGCAACATCTAGAGCGTATCCGGAGTAGTCGCTTGCGCCGATGAGCAGACGCGCAACGAAACCGGTGCCCGGATTGTGCTCGCAGAAATAGGTCTCGGACCATGGATTGAACGTTTGCTCGTTGGCTCGCACGCTGTAACGCCCGTTGACGTAGAGCGTAGCCCAGTTGGCGTCCTGGTCGTATGTTGCGGCGACGTGATACCACTGCCCGTTGGTGAGCACCGTGCTTGAAACCAGACCGTTGTATTTCGCGCCGTCCAGCTTCTGGACGCCCGGCTGCCAGTGAATCATATCTCTAAGCCAGATGAAGCCATACTGAAGCTTCCAGGACACTTCGCCCTTTCCGACCATTACGGCCCAGTCCAGGCTTTCTTCCTGATTGACCCAGCACATGACCGTGTAGGACCTGCCGGGCATATCGAAATAATTCTCGCCGCAGACGTTGGAGTCATTGTCGCCGCAGTCAACATAGTCACCGCCGTCGAAGGAGAGGCAGGAACCGCGAACAGGATCTGTGAACCACGCGGGGTCGTTGGAGTCGGCGCCGGCTATGGAGCCGAGGGTTCCATTTTTGCCGTGGCCGCTCGAGTCGCCTGCGGTCTGGCCGCTGCCTTCCTCAAACTCCCATCGCGCAAGCAGATTCGCGTCTGCCGGGTTAACGGGCATCCCGGTCAGGCGGTCCGTCTTTAGCCAGTCGCCTACCAGCACATCAACGTCCAGCCAGTTAACATCGCAGTTGCCGCTAAGGTCGCCCAACTGCCTGTAACCCGGCTCGCCGACACATCTCGGCGAATACAACCTGATGTTGTCAAATACAACCGCACCCTCGCCGCCGTTCGGATCGGTCTCGTTGCACCTCACGCCGGAACCGATATATAGATATTTGACGCTTGTAAGATTGACACCCGCATCACTGAAGTCACGCAAATCAATGTTCCACTCATCCCACGCCGTCTTCCTCTGAGCAATTGGGTCGTCATGCATCACAATCGCCATATTGCCGTCCGTGCTTTCCACTGCCACGTACAACCTGTCGTAGGTCTCATCGGCATCGTTCGTGGCCACGCCTCTGTACGACAAAGCCAAAGCCCTTAAAGTCGTGTTGGCGTCGCCGTACGTCCAGTCCATACCGCTGGCATACTCGAATCTGCCCTCTGAGAAGTAACTTAAGCCCATATCTGGTCGGTCGTTGTTGTCGTACTCGAACCGCATCCCGCGACCCGTCTGACCGCCGGTATCGGAATATAGTATCGCTCCGCTGCCATACAGCGAGCAGGCGTAGTCAATCGGGTCGTTCTTCCAGCGTGCACGCAGGTCGTCATCATTGTTGTCGTTTGCAAACTCATCCACAACACGATACGCGCCTACCGTAAAGTTCCAGACATCCCCCGGCCACAGGTTCGGGTCAGGCCCTGCCGTATTGACCTCGTCAATACGCCAGTAATACTTCTTGCCAAGCTCAAGACCGGTCGCAAGATAGCTCGCCGTCGTCTGTATGCCTTTGTACTGTGGGTCAAGTGTATCCGCCTCATTAACTTCGTTAAAGTTAGTGCCGAAGTAAACCCTATGTCCGTTAGTGTCGGCAGTATAGAAGCCCTTGTCCCAGGTCAGCGTTACCTGTAAAGGGGCAGCAACATATATCCCAGCCGTCGCGCTATTCGCGGGATTTGGATTCTTGGCCTTGCCGCCCACAGTCCTGAACGCCTGAACCAAACTTCTGTACGTCCACTGTATCGGTGAAACGTTGGCGTCGTTGGCCTCGATAACGCACCACCAGTAAGTTGTGTCTAACTTCAGAGACCCGCCCGGATACGATGCCGCTACAGAGAATGAGTTGGCGTCCTGAGCACCGACAATGTGACCAAACTGTGTGCCGGTCGCGTAATTCAGATTCGCACCGTTGACATAGCTCTGGTTGGTGTGAATGAACACGTGATGACCGTTGCCCCTCTTGGCGTCTGGCACACCCTTGTACAATCCGCCGTACTTGACGTAATCGCCCGGCGACCACGTAAGCGTAGCAGTGGGAAGCACATCCACCGCATAAGGCCCTGGGGTAAGGTCGTATGCCTCACCGTTGCCGGCCAGGTAAGCAGTCACAATAGTGTGTCCCGTATGGTCCGATTCCGGAATAACCATTTCACCGGTTGGATTGTACTGCACTATAACTCTCGCCCGTTTCGGCATCCACCAGTTGTTCGGGTCATTCCCGGGCTGGTACCAAGCGGGGTCACACGGATCGTTGGGTTGTCCGTACGCCGTAATCCAGCCGCGATTGACGTACCCATTGATGCCTGTGTCCTCTCTGCCCAGGTAATATGGAGCCGTGTAAGTGCCGCGCTCATAAGGGACATACTTCTCATATGGAATCTCATCATCCGTCCGGTCACCATCAATTAGCATCGTACCCTGGCGTATATCCATGTTGCTTCTGCATGTGGTTATGAAGATTGTCGGATAGAATCCGATGATATTCCACGGGTCATACCCTCTGAGCATCTCGAAAAAATACGTCTTTAATATACCCGCGTTGAGCCGAAGTGTTCCACCACCGCCTGTATTAAACGATATTGTTACACCATCCGCAACCCAGGTGCCCCCGTCCATCACTATTGTCCCGTCGCCTCCCATCTGAGTGGTCCACAGGGCATTCACTGTGTTTTCTGCAGGAGTACGCTGTGTTCGCCAGTAGCTGCCGGGCATTAGATGAACGTTGCCGGTATTGTCCACGTTGCCCGGCCAGCCGCTGCCTAATATTATCAGCCCCGGCTGCACTACTAACCTTCCATAAATTACCAGACACGGATCGCCTACCTGCCCACCACCTGGATTCCGCGGACCGCTCATGCCGAAACCGGCTATAGTTGTGTTCACGTCGGCCGGCATAATAGGCCACTGAAGCCCGGCTTGCAGCGGGCCTGTTATGCCGACTGTGTCCGTCAATCCCGGAACGGTGTTGCTGTCCCAGTTATTCGGCGAGCTCCAGTAGTTGTCATTCGGGTCTTTATCATCCCAATTGGCAGCAAACACGCCGTTGACCAGTGTCAATGTTACTGAAATCGAAACCAAACAAACTAATTTCTTACACATAATTAATACTCCTCCTCTATGTAGAAAATATGGTTAATATACTTTTCTCTCTCGCCAAAGACCTCTCCGCATTTCGCTCTCTACAGACACCAGGGCCCTTTATTTCGCCTGCTCCCGTTTTTGAAATGAGCAGGACTTCGTATCGGCGACTGTATCAAGCTTGCTAAAACCTGCTTTGGCAAATAATAGGGATTACGGGCAAGAAAAACATCTGTATCATCCGCGCTTGCCTCTCTCGGGTGCTGTTACAATATCTCTTCAATCCTCCTTTCCACCGGAATCTCAAACTTCGTTCCTCTCATCATCCCTCTTTCAACCTCTTCTCTGTCCATTCAGAGTTTGTCATTCCGCACTGCACCACCCGGCACGTTGCGCTGACCTTAAAGCTGCAATGCTTAAAATCCTTTGTCCTCTCATTAAAATAGCATACCACCTCACCACCCGTTTTTTTAATAAAATTCTTTTTCAGGGGTGCCAGGGTTCTTTACCCAGTTTTATGAGGTAGTTGGTGTCGCCCCAGGCGGCGTACTGGACTTTATAAAGGTCTTTATTGTCCGGCTGGAGGGCGACGCCGCCTCCCCCCACAAACCACTCAGCCCAGCCCAAAGCGCACCATCGGCGAGTTCTTTGGTCCTGCCATTTCCAGTATTCGGTATGGCCATCGGCGAAGGAGAAAGTAGCGCCCTCGTCGTGCGGACACTGGGGCTTGTCAGCCCATTCTTCTCTAGTATAGTTGACGATAAAGCTGTCGGGGCTTGGCCAGCCCTCTTCTGCGAAGACGATTCGTTGATGAGGCCGGATAATCTGGGAGCGGTTTCTGATGGTTACGCCGTTGGAAGGGGCTTGGTACCAAAGGCCGTTCATTGAGTTGACGATGGAGTAAGTCCGGAGCATCTGGCGTTTTGCTTCAGGGCACAGGAATACTTTAATTTCGCGTAAATATGGATACAATGCACCCTTTTTCATTGCCTCGATTTGTTTTTCCAGATCAGCCGGAGTGGGATTGAGCCTTGCATAGTTCCAGTCATAACCGCACCAGGGGATTAGGCCCTGCGGGATGGTTGCCGGTGCGCCGTTGAGGTTTTCTCCTGCGCTGACGATTTTGTCATCGTTCTGGTCGGCGTACATAATCCAGGCGAGCTGAAGTTGCCTGACATTGCTGAGGCACGCGGTGCGTTTAGCCACCCTTCTTGCCTTGCTTAAAGCCGGCATCAATATCGCCATCAACAGTGCAATAACCGCTATCACCACCAACAGCTCAATCAGGGTAAAACCCTTCAAGGTGTGTCCATTGGCCCTGAACCGGCCTTTTGTCTTCAAATCCATCGCCATGTCTCAAACCTCCAAAAGGCAGGTTGCGAAGACAAAATCAACAACCAACCGGTATAATAACACAACGGCCGGTGAGTTGCAACAGCAATTGGTGGAATTATTTTACCGCAGAAAACTTATTTTTTGTGCTTTTTTGTGCTTTTTTGGGGCGGGTATGCTCTTTAAACTACCGGGGGGAGATGCGGGCGTCGAGGCGGGTGGTTTTTTAGCTACGCGACTTCGAGAATTTCGTTCCAAGCGGTTGTAAAATGTGGTGAGCGGCGGCGGAATTTTACGTGCCAGGGCTGGAGCAATCCTTCTGCCGCCCAGCGAAGCGGAGGGTTTATTTTGGCATTTATCGCGTCAACGGCCTGCATCAGCCGGTTGCTTTTTTCTTTGTCGGCATTATCAAACAGACACTGCTGTACCTGATTTTCAGGCACCAGGCCGATTAAGATAACGCCGCATTTTTTGAACCGGCAGTTACTGCGGTAAAGTTTGTCTATGCTCGAAACGGATGCCCTAATAAGCTCGATTGTGTCATTAGTTGATGCAGCAAACTCGAAGGTATGGGAGTTGAAATATCTATTTTTGATAAACCGGCTGGTTGTTACATAGACAGTGATTGCGCTGGCCGAAAGTTTTTGCTCTCTGAGTTTTTCGCCGGCCCTGGCGGCGTAGGCGGCCGCTGCTTCTTTTAGCTGCTCTATGGACTCGACGGGTGTACCGAACATACGCGATACAACCAATGTTTTTTTGTGGGGCGGATTCTGTTCCAACCGATAACAGCGGATACCCTGCAGCTCATAGACGGTTCTTACTCCCACAACGCCAAAGCGATTTCTAATCCAGCCGACATCAGCTTTGCTCAAATCGAGCGCCGTATGAATGCCTGCTTTTTTTAATGTCAGGGTTGTCCTGATGCCGACGCCCCAGACCTTTTCCACCGGCACTTCTGCAAGGGGTCGCTGCGGATTTACCATGCCGGTCAAATCCATAACGCCATCTGCGTTTGCCGAACTTTTAGCCAGGTGGTTGGCTATCTTTGCAAGCGTCTTTGTTGCGGCAATACCGATAGAAACCGGAATGCCGGTCCATTTTTTTACCGTTTGGCGTATTTGGCGTCCGTAATCAGTCGGGGGGTATTTGAAACCAGCCCCTCGACTACGCTCAGGGCAAGCAAGGTTCAAAAATGCCTCATCGATAGAATACACCTCCATAGCCGGCGTAAAAGTTGAGAGGGCGTTCATAACCCGGCTGGACATATCGGCATAGAGGGTATAGTTGGACGAGAGTGCCTCTACATTATGCTTCTTAATTAAATCAGCTACTTCAAAAGCGGGGACGCCCATTTTGATACCCAGCGTCTTTGCCTCGTTGGAACGGGCAACGACACATCCGTCGTTGTTGGACAACACTATCACCGGCCTGTGCGCCAGCTTCGGGTTAAAAACCCGCTCACAGGAGACATAGAAATTATTGCAGTCAACAAGCGCAAATACGTCGTTCATAATTTGTGAATGACGTTAGTGACGACGCCCCAGACCTCGAATGCGGTGTCTTCGGTTATTTCGAGGGGGGAGTAACCGTGGTTTTCCGGCTCGAGGGTTATCTTTTTGCCTTTCATCCTGATCCTCTTGACGGTAAGCTCACCGTTTACTACAGCGATAATGATGTTTTTATCCTGCGGCTCAAGGGAGCGGTCAACGACCAGAAGGTCGCCGTGATGTATGCCTGCGCCGGTCATAGAATCGCCGGTTACTCTTGCAAAAAACGTTGCGGGGGGGTTTGCGACGAGGAGTTTATTAAGGTCGAGCTTTTCCTGTTCGTAGTCGGCTGCGGGCGAAGGAAAACCGGCGGGCACTGCCGCTTCGAAAAGCGGGTGGCAACGCTTAACGGACAAATCGGGCGTATGGACTGTTTTGACTGCGGCGGTCATTTTGCATCCATCAGCGATTTAAGGCAATTTTCGCCAGTTGGGGGTACGTTTTAAAGAGACCTGCCGGCACGTTTTGTTTCTGGCCGGTCAGGAGGCATTTCAATTCGAGGGCATTGGCAAGCTCAGCGCCTCGATAATGATTATTTGCAATCACGGTAAGGGTCTGGAACGCTTTGGCCAGCTCAGTTATCCGCTGCTTTACCTGATTCAATTCATTTTCGTTGTAGCAGTAGTCGTAGGTTTCATCGCGTGTTGATTTGCTGAACCATTTTTCGGTATTTCTGCCGTGGAGGCGGAAGTAGCCGAATTTGCCGACGGTGCACAGTTGCAGATTGAATGAGTTGTAAGTGGTCGGGTAGTCAAGGTTGCAGACGGTAACGCCGAGGTCTTCGAGGAATTTCAGGCCATCCGGCCTTTGCCAGGATTTATGTCTGACCTCCACCGCCAAACCGAACGCATCGATGAAATGTCTGACTATTTCGGAGAGGTGATTTCTATTTCGGTTTGTGTCGTCGAAGTCATATCTGAACTGGATGAGGAGGTGCTTGAGTTTGCCCGCCGCAAGCATTGGCGCAAAGCCGGCGTGGAACTGTTTTACCGTTTCGGCTTCGATTTTGCCTTCGTGGGTAAAATCGCGTTGAAGTTTGGCGGTGAAGAAAAAGTCGCGTTTGTCCGCGGTTCGTTCGAGCCAGGAATCGCTATTTCGCTCGGTGGGCGGGCGGTAGAAGGTGCTGTTGATTTCGATACAATCGACAAAGCCGCTTACGTAAGCAAGCTGGTCGATTTTTTTGTCGGTATAGACGATACCATTCCAGTCGGGATACGACCAGCCGGCGACACCTATATATACAGGATTTTCCATATTTCGGCCTTTCACAGCCGTCTTATGCAGGCGGTAACGGCGCCGATTAAGCGGACATTTTTTTCGTTTGCGGTGACGTATCTGGTTTTGCAGCCGGCGGCCTTATTGGCGGGTTTCAGGGCAATTCGATTTCGCCCGACGAACACCTTCTTTACCGTCGCCTCATCATCGAGGAGGACGACTGCTATTTGGCCGTTTTGGATGTTGGATGTCGGTTTAACCACTACGTAGTCGCCGTGCATAATGCCTTCATCGACCATACTGTCGCCTACGACTTTGAGGATAAACGCGTCATCGTATCGTTCGACTATATCGCGCGGGTCCAGGTAACCTTCGATATTTTCTTCGGCGAGGATGGGGCGGCCCGCTGCGACTCGGCCTACGATGGGGATGCCCTCGGTTTGCTTTAGTTTATTCAGATACGTCTGCGAGAGGCGAAGGCCGCGGTGTCCACCGGTGCTTGTCAGATACCCTTTTTTCTTCAGGTAACCGAGGAGCTGGCAGACGGCGTTTTGTGCAAGGCCGAAGTGGTCTGCGATTTCGCGCTGGCTTGGCGGGCCATCCTCCCGCAGCCGATATTCAATGAAATTCAGGGTTTTCCTTTGTTTTTCACTTAGCGGTTCCACAGCATACTTCCCAAATCCAACTGCTCTGCAATATATGGTCAAATAACCATATAGTCAAGGAGAAATTTACCTGAACCCGGGATTTTTTGGAGATTTTTTGGTGCGGCGGGTGATTCACGGCGATTGACATTTTCCAAGCTCCGGGATAGAATACAGCACTTACGATTAACAATAATCAATAGAAGGTAATCAATCGAATAGGGGTTTTATAATGGCGACAGTAGTGAATTTGCCGCAGTTAGGCGAAACGATGGACGAAGGAACGGTCGTGGACTGCAAGGTCAAGGTCGGCGACCAGGTCAGGAGGGGGGACATTTTGTTTGATATAGAGACCGACAAGGCGACATTGGAGATGGAATCGCCGGCGGATGGTTACGTAAGGCAGATAATGGCAACGGTGGGGCAGAGTTACAAGGTCGGCACGCCGATAATCATTTTAGGCGAAAAAGATGAGGAGGTTTCAGGGGCGGGCGCAGCTCCTACCACAGCAGCGGCAGCAAAGCCGACAACAGAGACCGCCGCACAACCAGCAGCCGCTCCACAGCCCAAGGCGCAAGGGGCAGAAAAGGTAATGGCTTCGCCTCGTGCGAAGAAATTAGCGGCGGACCTGGGCGTCGATTTGGCAGGGGTGACGGGCACAGGACCGGCGGGCAGAATTACAGAAGATGACGTCAAAAAGGCATCAGAGACAAAGGGCAAGGCCGCAAGAGCGGCTGCGCCAGCGCCAACAACAGAGTTAAGACCGGGGCAGACGGTACCTGTTTCGCGACTGCAGAAAATCACCGCACAGAGGATGCTTCGTTCAAAACAAGAGATACCCTGTTTCTACCTGAACGTAAGGGCCGATGTCACCGAACTGGTAAGTTACAGAGCGAAGTCCAATGAGACAAGCGAAGTCAAGATTGCTTACAACGACTTTATAATAAGGGCAGTTGCGACGGGTCTTGAGAAATTCCCGATGATGACAGGTCAGCTTGACGGGGACAATATCAGGATGGCCGGCTCAATCGGCATTGGTCTTGCCATTTCAGTACCCGAAGGACTGGTTGCGCCAATAGTCAAGGACGCAAACAAGAAGACCGTTGTCGAAATCGCCCGTTACAGTCAGGCGCTTATCGAAAGGGCGCGTAACAATAAGCTGTCGCCTGAAGACCTTGAAGGCGGCTGTATCACGGTCAGCAACCTCGGTGCGTTCGGCATCGACTCATTTATTCCGATAGTCGTGCCGGGCCAGTGCTCCATCTTAGGCATTGGCAGAATCACAGATGCCTGTATCCCGCAGGACGGCAACATCCTTGCCCGCAGGATTATGAATATGACGCTTTCGGTTGACCACAAGGTCACCAACGGCGCATACGCCGCACAGTTCCTCGACTTTGTCAGAAAGCTGCTGGAAGACCCAGCCAATTTCAAATAGCCACCCGGCCAACCCGGCGGGACGCATTGGCAGCACTGGAAACAGGGGCGTAGAGGGAGTTTGACAGCATTGTGGGTGTCCCCGTAACGTCTGTAAATGTCTGTCTCTGTGCTGGTAACGGTGTTTTTTTATAGGCCCGTCCTATAAAAGGGTAAAGTTTCGCGCCACTCTTTGCCGAATAATCCAATGGGCTACTGGCTTTTTTATCAGCACTGTTGCGCAACAATAGCCGGGTGACAGCCCATCTGTCTTTTCCAACAGAGTAGTTTATTTTAAGGCAATGACGGAACTATGAGGACCATAGCGATTGTCAACCAAAAGGGCGGCTGCGGCAAAACCACGATATCAATAAACCTCGCAAGCGCGCTGGCTGAGGCGGGGCAGAGGACTTTGCTGGTGGACTTGGACCCACAATCACACTGCGCAGTGGGTTTAGCAGTCCCCGAGGAGCAGATTGAGCAGAGCATATACGATGTGCTCATCAGCCACAGCAGGAACGAGCCGCTCAAGCTTACAGAGATACTCTGGGAAATCACGGAACATCTTGAGCTTGCGCCTTCCAGCATTGACATGTCGGCATTCGAGCAGCAAATGACGGGGGTTCACGAGCGGGAAGATTGCCTTAAGAACATCCTTGCGGGGGTGCAGAACGACTACGACTATGTCGTGGTTGACTGCCCGCCGGCGGTGGGGTTACTGACATTCAACGCGTTAAGGGCTGCAACGGATGTGGTTGTCCCTGTGGAGACGGGTTACTTTTCTCTGCACGGACTGAGCAAACAATTAGAGACGCTGAGCATACTCTGCCAGCGATGCAGCCAGAGCATAAATGTAAAGGTCCTCACCAGTATGTACGACATCAGGACGAAGATGGCGAGAGAGATACTTGGTGAACTACGGACGCATTTTGCGGACAAGATGTTCAAGACGACGGTCAATTTTAACACGAAGCTGAAGGAGGCAGCGAGTTTTGGCCAGCCCATTTCGGAATATGACCCAGCCAGCAAGGGGCACTGCGATTTTCGTTCTCTTGCAGAGGAGATAATCGCGGCCCAGCCGCAGCAGCAGCGTAGGCAAATCATCGAGTCGCTTACAGACGAACTGCAGGCCATCAGCGCTACAGCCGAGCAACTTCTCGAACGTTCAAAACCGAGGATACAGGCAATCAGGGCCCCAAAACCGCAGCCGGCAAAGCTTGAACATGCAACAGTAGAAGCTTCGGGAACCGAGGCGTCCGGATTCGCACAAACCCAGGTCAAGCTTGCCGATTACTACGGCGTCAATCAAATCAAGGAAGCAATTGTTTTTGTCACGCTGTATCCGCGCGCGAGCAATGTCCAGGTTG
>Ga0315288_10000280_pt1 | contig 63452 bp, 50 predicted proteins | sample YL17G11_20_MG_FD_203454 | JGI IMG/M metagenome (GOLD analysis project Ga0315288, IMG submission 203454) | Sediment microbial communities from Yellowstone Lake, YNP, Wyoming, USA - YL17G11_20 | ecosystem: Environmental > Aquatic > Freshwater > Lake > Sediment | place: USA: Wyoming | collected...
CCCTGGCCTCGTGAATACTACAGGTGTCCGATACCGCGATAAACCATGCGGCACGACGCTTCACCTTGCGGTAGAGGAGAACGATCCCCAAGCGGCGCGTCAGCTTCTTGACATGGGGGCAGATCCAGAGATAGCGCACGGAGACTTCAACTTCACAGTTCTCCAGAGTGCCGCGCTGTACGGGCGTCTGGAGATCTCCGACGTACTCCTCTCTGCCGGAGCGAACATCGAGGCTCACGGGGAATCCGCTTTGCTCATTTCGGCTTCGCATCAGCACTGGGACATGGTGGGTCTGATCCTCTCAAAGAACCCAGACGTTGACGCTAGGGATCGGCATGGCTGGACAGCGTTGCACTTCGCGGCTTGGATTGGCGCCAGGGAAGTCGTTGAAGCGCTGGTCAGACAGAAGGCCGACGTCAACGCGGAGACAACCCGACCAGTGACTTTGGTTAGCTTTCCGGGCCCGGATACAAGGAAAGAGGAAGTCAGTGCTGGCGTCACGCCTCTGCGGCTTGCAGAGCGGTATCCCCGATCAGAACCGTGGTCCTCAATACTCCTCTTGCTCAAGGACTCGGGAGCGGTTTCTAAGGGGTCCATTCTAGAGCTTCCCTAGGCTCGGTAGCGTGCTGCGGAAGCAGATGCGAGTTCGCAGGGCGGGCGACGCGCGCGCCCCGTCCCCACTCTTCCAGCGGCAGGTATGGGCACGCCGGCCCTACACCCTACTTCCTCACCCCCAATATCAGCCCCACCCCCACCGCGCCCGTAGCCACATTCGGGAGCCAGGCGGCCGGCGATGCTCACGCGGCGACGAGCAGGACCTTGGGGGTGCCGGATTCGATGGGCGGCGCCTGGCCTTGCCCGCGCAGACGCTCTATCTCGAACGCAATCCCCTCACGAGCGAGGGCGATGGCCTCTTCTTCCGTCTCGGCGAAACCCACATACTCGGGGAAAACCGGAATGGTGATGGTGAAGCCGCCTTCCGGCTCCGGGGTCAAGATGATGCTGTATTCCATGTCACTCCCTCTTCAGCGCCTCGAATTCGTCTCGGGAAAGCCCGGCGCGCCGTAGAATCGCGCGCAGCGTTCCCTCCGGCAAGTCGCGCCGCGCGTGGGATGCCACAGTGACCGAGTTCTGAGGCCGCGCTGGATTCTCGAGTCTCTGGTGCGACCCCTTCTGTCGCACCACTCTCCACCCGCCACGCTCCAGTATCCGGACCAGTTCGGCTGCGGTCAGCGCGTTGCTCCTGTTGCCCGCGATGCGACATTGGCTCCTCGCCCGCTACAGGCAGCAATATGATACCATCACCTCGGCACGTGCTCAACGAGGCAGCAATCCCCGATGTTGCTGGCAGGAGCTTCCGCTCCTGCAGAACTTACTCCGCCAAGGCTTCGTAGGGCAAGCGGGCAGGCCGCGGCGGCTGCCTACTTCCTCACCCCCAGTATCAGCCCAATCCCCACCGCGCCGGTAACCACATTCGGGAGCCAGGCGGCCCAGAAGGGGGAGATGGCGCCCTGCTGGGCGACGGCGGAGAGGTAGTGCCAGACGATGTAGTAGGCGAAGCCGATAAGGACCGCCACCCCCATTCCGATGGAGGAGCTGCCGCGATGTGAGCGCATGCCGAGCGGCGGCGCGATGAGCGCGAAGACGAAGCAGGCAAAGGGTATGGAGAACCGGTGGTGGAGCCTCAGCTCCAGATCGATGGTTGGCTTGTTTTGCTGCAGCGCGTCCCGGATCAGCTCGCGCAACTCCCGGTAGGTCATCCCCTCGAGCGAGCGCGTCTGCAACGCGATCTCCTCGGGTGTGGTGGGGATGTTGGCGGTCCATTCATCGAATGACATGCTGGACGGCCGCGCCGGGTCCATCGAAGCATTCACCCCGTTGAACATGACCCACTGGTTCTCCCGCCATACCGCACGTTGCGCCTTCGTGATCAGAACCGGTTGGCTCCCCTGGAACCACACGATTACCGGATTGGTCAGCTCGCCAGTGCTGACATCGAGGCGGTCTGCGTAGATGACGCGGGACTCGTCACCCGATGACTCCTTGAAGAGCACCTCCTGCTTCGTAACGCCGCCGGCGCGCCGGGTGGCGGCGAGGACGACGTCGTCGGCGCGGCGGTTGGCGGCCGGAACGATGACCTCGTTGAAGGCGGCGGTGACGATCGAGATGAGGATTCCGGCGGCGGCGATGGGGATGACGAGCCGTCGGAAGCCGATGCCGCCGGCGTGCATGGCGATGAGCTCGCTGTCGCCGCTCAGGCGGCCGAACGCGACGAGGATGCCGACGAGGGTGGCGAGGGGGAAGGTGAGTACGATGAAGCTTGGCAGCCAGAGGAAGAAGAGCGTGGTCGCGGTCCAGAGGCTGAGGCCGAGCTGAGCCATCAACTCGGTGAGCCGGAAGAGGATGTTCCCCGACACGAAAAGGAGCACGAACGCGAGCACGCCGAACAGGAACGGTCCGGCCATCTCGCGCAGCAAGTATCGGTCGATGATCTTCATGCCATCTTGAACCGGTCGCCGAGGTAGAAGCGCCGCGCGACCGGATCTTCGAGCAACTCGGAGGAGCTTCCCGAGGTGAGGATCTTGCCCTCGTGGATGATGTAGCTCCGGTCGGTGATGGCGAGCGTCTCGCGCACGTTGTGATCGGTGATGATCATCCCCATCTTGCGGGAGCGCAGCTCCATGATGATGTCCTGAAGCTCCGCGACCGCGATGGGGTCGATGCCTGTGAACGGCTCATCGAGCAGCAGGTACTTCGGATCGGTGGCGAGGGCGCGGGCGATCTCAGTCCGGCGTCGCTCACCGCCGGACACCACGCCGGCGGGGGCGGAGCGGACGGCGTGAAGGCGGAACTCGGCGATGAGGGACTCGAGCCGCCCCCGCCGCTCGTCGGGCTTCATCGGCATCCATTCGAGCACCGCGCGGATGTTGTCTTCGACTGAGAGACGACGGAAGGAGCAGTTTTCCTGGGGCAGGTACCCGATACCCCGGCGAGCGCGCTCGTGCATCCACATTCGCGTGATATCCTCGCCGCTCAGGGCCACCGTGCCGGCGTTCGGGCGGACGAGCCCGACCATCATATAGAACGTGGTGGTCTTGCCCGCGCCATTCGGGCCGAGGAGGCCGACGGTCTCGCCCCGGCTGACATCGAGGTCAACCCCGTTGACGACGGGGCGATTGCGATAGCGCTTGACGAGACCGTGCGCGGCGAGGCTCATCTGTTTGCTGTCGTGCATAGCGCTGGGGCAGCAGGCAAGTCGCCGGATGCGACCAGGGCTCCTGCCCTACTTGGCGGCCCCCACCTTTGGCGCCGCCGGTGCGGCCGGCGCTGCGGGCGCGGGCTCCTGCCATTCCATATGCACTGGCTTGTCCCCGCGCTCGAAGCGGAACTGCTGGGTGCCGAAGCTGTAGACCATCCTATCGGCGGCCGCCGTGACGACCGCGCCTGTGATGCGGTTGACCGCGCGGAAGCTCACCGCGCCGCTCATCACACCTTGGCCGGAGGTGCGCTCATAGCTGGCGGCATCTGCCTTGCCAACGAAGCTCCAGGTCGTCTTGTCCGCGGCGACATACTCCCCCTCGACCTTGACGTTGCCCCTCGCCTCCACGCGCTCCGCGTCACGCCAATCCGCCGTCGGCCACAGCTTCATGCCGTTGTCCGCAGTGAGCGTGATGCCGGCGCCTTTCACCATCACACGGCCGATCCACTCGACTGGACCCGTACCGCCGATGTCTACCTGCACAGGGCCGCCCTCGACGGTGAACCTGCGGAAGGCCACGTCGGAGATCTGCCCGGCGGGGGCGGAGACGGCAGGGATCATCGCGCAGAGCATGACGCCGAGCAGCGCAATGCAGGCTGATCGTCTCATCGTCTGTCGTCCTTGTGTGGAGAGAGATGTTGAGCAGCGGGTGACGGTGCTTCGGCCAAGGTCCATTTCGTGTGACCGGTCGCCGCAACCTTCCCGGTGTTGAGGTCATACTCGGCCCTGTCGGCCTGGAGACGCCAGGTTGCGGAGTCGATGCGAACATCGCCCTCGAAGGTAACACGGCGAGCGTCTTCGTCCACGTGGGCGCGCTTGGCCGATATCGTGACGGAGGGCCTGCCCTCTTCATCGTAGCGCGCTCGGGCAGGGGACATGTTGTACGGGCCGCGCAGGGCCACCGCTTCAGCGCGGTCGGCCTCCAGTTGGAGTGTCCAGCGCCCTTGGGGGTCGGCGAACTTGATGGTGGTCTTGGCGATCTCGTGTGCAGTGGCAGATTTGGGCGGTGGAGGCGGCTGTGGGTTGGCAGGCGTGCGCGATCTGCCGCACCCGAGAAGGGTGATCAGCGCGACTGCAGCGACGCCAAGTCTGGTGAGCGATGCCGTCATGATGCGATGAACTGAGGCGCGATCCAGGCGTGCAGGCCAGCGAAGGCGAGCGCGGCCAGCAACGCCGATGCTGCGATAAGGATAGGGTCTCGCCAGCGAAGTGGGAAGAGCGCCGCCAGCCCGAGGCAGTAGGCGACGGCCGCGGCGGGCAGGACGGGGTAGAGATAGCGCGCCTGGGCCTGGAAGAACGAGAGGTTGAACCGCACGAAGCTGCCGAGCAAGAGCAGTGCGAACGCGCCGGAGAGCCACCAGCCCTGGCGCTGCCAGTCGGCGAGCTTGGTCCGACCGAGGTACCGGGCGAAGCCGAAGGCGGCCACGAGGGCAGTCACACCGGTCGTGAGGTAGATGTAGTAAGGGAAGAAGGCGAAGCGGTTGCCATGGACGGGGCCGAAGACACCGGTGGCGCTGGCCATGGTCCAGATGATGACCTGTCCGATGTAGCTCCCCACCGATGTCACGTGGAACTGCTGCATGAATGACTGCGGGGAGGGCCGCAGGCCCTCGAACGCGCGGAGGAAGGCCTTCTGCGCGAGCAGGTCGCCGTAGAGCATCTGGTTGCGCACGAGCCACCAGCCGCAGATGATCAGCGCAACTCCGGTCGCGAGCGCGGCGCGGACGAGCATCGGCCGCCAGCGGTACCCGTCGGGGCCGCGAGCGGCGAACAGCGCTGCGAGCCAGGCGACGGGGAGAAGCAGCACTGCGATGGACTTCGTCAGCATCGCCAGGCCCATCAGGACGCCAGCGGACACCATGGCGTTCGCGGAAGGCGGCGCCTGGGCCTCACCGGAGCGGTGGCGCGCGGCCGCGGTGACATAGGAGATGAGCAGCAGCAGCAGACCTGCGGCGAGGACTTCGGTGAGCGCGTCGTTTCCGATGGTGGTGGCGATAGAGAGCTGCATCGGCAGGAATGCGACGACGCTGGCGGCAGCGACCCCAACCCAGGGATCGTCCGGTGCGAGGCGACGGCCGAGGGCGAAGGTGAGGTAGATGAGCGGCAATGAGAGCAGGAGGGTGAAGAAGCGGACGGCCTGCTGTCCCGAGTCGCCGCCGTGGGAGAGATTGTAGACGGGGAGGCAGAGGAGGTAGTAGAGCGGCGGCTGATGGAACTCGTAGTTGGGGTCGGGGTGTGCGGGATCGAAGACCGGCAGGTGGTGGTCCTGAGCGAGGGACTCGATATAGCGGACGTGCGCGGTCTCATCGGGGCCCTTGCCGAGCGGGATAGTGGAGGCGTAGCTGCCCGCGATGAACAGGTACAGGATCACCATCACCCGCATGGCGCGCCGCGGGAGGTCGCGGCGCTCTGCCGCGCGGTCCTTCGGTGGCGCGGCGGTCAGCCGCTTCTGCTTGGTCTGCTTCCGATCTGCCATAGAGCGAGGCGGTGGCTAGCCGCCGCTCACCCTTTCCTATTCTCGATCTGCCATAGGGTCTGCGAATCATATTGCGCCAGGGGCCTGATGACGCCTGCCGCTGCGAGATCAGAGAGCCGCGTCTCGATCAGCCCAGAGCGGCTGAGCATGTTCTGCACAACCGCGGAGCCCAGCAGCAGATGGGTTACGCCCATCCGGCGCAGCGCGGCGAGGAACGGCGGGCCGCTGGAGAGATCGCTCCGGGAGAAGATCTCGGCGTGGTCGCCAAGGAGGCTGTCGCGGTCGAGGTAGAAGGTGCGGGGTTCGTCGCCCAGGAGCATGATCCGGGCCGATGGGGGCGTGGCCGCTTCGACCTGCTTGAACAGGTGATACGTGGCCGAGACTCGGGCGAGGTAGTCCGACTGCGACTCCTCCCCAAGAGCCACGCGCACCGCTGGGGCTGCCAGCATGTACGCTGGGGCCAATCCAGAGAGCAGGACAAGGGAAAGCGCGAGCCCTGTTGCCGACGACACCAGCCCTCGGCGATGGAACAGACGAGCGGCCGCGACTCCGCAGCAGGCGGACAATCCGGGCAGGATGGGGACGAGATAGCGGCCGTTCTGAGTGGAGAGGAACCAGATGACGCCGAAGGCGAGCGCGAACCAGAGCGCGAGGCGGCCGGCAGGCCCTACTCGCCCGGTCAGCGCGAGGGTCGGGAGCAAGGCGAGGAAGCCCGGGCCGAAGACGGTGACGTAGACGTTGAAGGCCCGGAGCGTGGATGGCAGGTCGAAGAACGAGCGCGAGTGCATGGTCAGGTTCCACGGGAGCAGGAGGAAGTTCAGCGGGCCGGCGCCCATGCCGAAGGCCTTCTGCGCCTCCGTGTAGGCGCGGGCGCGTTCGGCGGTCCATAGCCTGCCGCCGAACAGCCCGTAGAAGAACGGGTAGACGGGGTTGCCTGTCCAGAGATAGGACTTGATGTACCAGGGCGAGGCGATCGCGGCGGCGATGAGAGCGAAGGCGGCAAGCTGAGTGGCGCGCGGGCGGCTGGCGGATCGCAGGCCCCAGAGAAGCGCGGCGAGCGCGAAGATGAGCACCGCGCCGCCGAGCATTTTCACGCCCAGCGCCCAGCCGCACATGAGCGCGGCCACACACAGCCAGCCGCATCGGGCGGAAGCTTGCTCCTGCCCGTCGGCCACTCTCGCCAACGCGGCGATCGCGAGGAAGACATAGAGCGCGAGCCCAAGCTCCACATAGGCGGTCATCATCTGCCAGCCGATCAGCGGGACCGCCGCGAAGATGGCGGCGCCGAGCCAGCCCGCGAGCGCTCCCCACCAGCGCCGAGCGAAGCCGAAGATGGCGATAACCGTGAGCCATCCGCAGCCGAAGTGGAAGAGCTTGGCGAGCGACTGATCGTGGGCCAGCAAACCCAGGGTGTAGAGCATCTCGATGGTGAACGGGAAGTTCGAGTGGGTCAGCCAGGGAACCGGGTGGATGCTCCCGTCTCGCACGCAGAGCTTCGGCATGGTGAGATGATATACGAGGCTGTCGTAGTCGCTGTCTGTCGCCGGCGCGAGCGCGCCGATCAGTGTCAGCAGGAACACGGCAAGCAGGAAGATCACCACAGGGAGGGGGGCTTGCCGCCAGGGGGCAAGACGCGCGAAAGCGGGCGGAAGCCGCTGCGCCAGGCGGAGCATGTCGCGCCAACTGATCGCGGCCAGCACCAGCAGCTCAAGGAGAACGGCCCGGAGCTCCACGTGACCCAACAGGCCCGCGCCGAGGATCAGGTAGGCGAGCGCCCCCATTCCGATGGCGGAGGCGAAGGGCAGTTCTTCGGCCAGTGTGGCATCACTGGTGCGCAGGCGTCTCAGCACCCAGGCACCGAAGCCCGCGCAGACCCACATGATCAGGATATAAGGGATGATTGCCACCATCGCGGCGGCCCCTCTCGACGAGCGTCTTCGACGTCGCCGATGGTCGCCCCTGTCCGCCAGAGGCGGGCGAGTCCGCCAGAGGCGGGCAAGTCCGGGAGCAAGGAGGAGGCGCCTTGGTCGGAGGGAAATGGAGCGGGCCGAGGCTTTGCAGGAAAGGGGATGAGATGGCAGCGCAGGTGAAGGTCGGATTCGTTGGGACCGGCGGCATCGCGACGGGGTCGCATCTCCCCGCGCTCAAGGAGATCGACGGGGTTACGATTACAGCGATGTGCGACGCCGACACCAGCCGGGCGCAGGCGGCGGCGGAGCAGTTCGGGGGCCGGGTGTATGGGGATCACCGCGAGATGCTTGAGCGGGAGGAGTTGGACGCGCTGTTCGTATGCCTGCCGCCGTTCGCACACACCGATGCGGAGCTGATGGCGGCGCGGAAGGGCGTCCACTTGTTCGTCGAGAAGCCGGTGGTCCTCGAGATGGCGAAGGGCCTCGAGATCGCCGAGGCGATCAAGCATGCGGGGATCATCTCGTGTGTCGGCTACCAGGTCAGGTACATGCCGGTGTCATCGGCGCTGCGGGAGTTCCTCGCGGGCAGGACCGTCGCGATGGTCGCGGGCAACCGCTGGGGAGGCGTGGCCGGTGACGAGGACCACTGGTGGCGGGTGATGGAGAAGTCGGGTGGGATGCTGCACGAGCAGGCGACGCACAACGTCGACTTCATGCGATATGCCGTTGGCGATATCGCCTCCGTCCGCGCGCGCTACTCGCTCAACGCGCTCAAGGGGGTGAAGAACCTCACGATCCCCGATGCGCAGGTGGCGGTGCTGGAGTTCAAGAACGGCGCGACGGGCTACTTCGCCGCGACCTGCGCGCTGACCAAGGGCGGCGGATGGGGCTCCATCGATATCATCCTTCAGGACATGATGCTCCGGACCAACTTCTCCCAGGTCACCGTGTCCCCGGAGGGTGCGGCTGAGATCGCGCTGCCTGAGAAGGGCATGAACATCCAGCAGTCCTTCATCCACGCGATTAGAACCGGCGACCGCTCCGTCATCTGCTCGGACTACTGGGACGCGTTGAAGACGACGGAGGTGACGCTGGGGGCGAACGAGTCGGCAAAGACGGGGAAGGCGGTGAAGATGGGGCTTGCGTAGCGGCGACCCGCCTCCGGTGGGCGAGTCGACGACTCGCCCCTACGGGATGGCCTCCGTTCGCCATCGCCCTGAGGACGGGGCTCCCGCGGCGAAACGGGGTTCGAAGAATGGCATGAGGCGTTCCCCAGCGCATAGCTGGTCACGCTACCGACCAAACGCTCGTTGACATGCTTGGGGGCGATGGCTATCATCATGCCGCGCCTGAGCGCGTGAGCGCCGTGCCACAGAACGACGAGATGAAGCACACGTCTCCTCAGTTACCTTCTGCTGACCGCGCGAGTCGCCAGGAACGCGACGAGATCGTTCGGCTGGGGATCGACATAGGGGCCGATACGGTCAAGGCGGTCCTCATCATGGCGAGAGCGACCGAGGACCTGGGCCTCGTCCGGGTGCGGGGGAAGCCCTTCCAGCGCGTGCAGGAGATCATCGCGCGGGTCCGGGAGGCAGGTCACCCGCGAGTTCTGCTGGGTCTGACGGGATCGGCCGCTCCGCAGGTCGCGTCATTGCTCGGCGTCGAGCCGGTGGACGAGTCCAACGCCATCGCCGCCGCCTGCAACCTCCTCTCTCCCCAAGCGAGAACCGTCATCGAGATGGGGCGGGAGACGCAGAGGTATTTGCGATTCGCCTGGGACGAGGTGGCGGGGCGGCTACTGCTGGATGAGTCGAGCTTGAGCAGCAAGTGTGCGGCCGGGAGCGGCTCCTTCCTCGATCACATGGCGCGGCGGCTCAACTTCGGCACGGTCGAGGAGTTCGCCCGCGTCGCCAACGAGGTCGAGAACCCCGCGTCGCTCTCCGGCCGGTGCGCGGTGTTCACCGAGTCCGATATCGTCCACCTCTACCAGAAGGGCACGCCGAGGGACCGCATTGCGGCGGGCATCCACCAGGCCATCTGTCGCAACTACCGCGCGGCGATCGCTCGAGGCAAGGAGTTCGAGGATCAGATCCTCTTCATCGGCGGGGTGTCGCTCAACCCGGCCGTTCGCAAGTACCTGGCTAAGGAAATCGGGGTCGAGCCTAACCGCATCGTTGTCCCCGAGCGAAGCCTCACGTTCGGGGCAACGGGCGCGGCCTTGCGGGCCGAAGACGAGGTCGACATCGCCGCGGCCTTTTCGCTGCTGAAGGCGCAGCTCGCGAAGCCGCTGGAATACGTGGGCACGGAGCCGCTTGCGCTGAGGACGTCGCAGGTGCTCGCGGCGAGCGATGATGGCGGCGACCTCCCGCGGGAGATTCCGGTGGCTGCGCTGGGCGTGGACATCGGCTCGGTGAGCACGAAGGCGGCGCTCGTCACCGAGGTCGATGGGAGAGTCCGCATTCTGGCGAGCTACTATCGCCGGACTGACGGCGACCCGCTGGCCGCGGTGCGCGATGTGGTTGGCCGCATCAAGCGACAGGTGGATGAGGCGGGGTTCACGATTGGCGAGATCGTGGCGGGCACGACGGGTTCGGGCCGCTATCTGACCGGCGACTATCTCGGCGCGGATGTCATCAAGAACGAGATCACCGCGCAGGCGCACGGCGCGCGGGCGTTCACGCCGGAGGTCGAGTCGATCCTGGAGATCGGTGGACAGGACTCGAAGTACATCCGGCTCGATGGGGATGTGATCGTCGATTTCGAGATGAACAAGGCCTGCGCGGCCGGGACGGGCGCGTTCCTGGAGAAGCAGGCAGCGCGACTGGGGCTGGACATCACGGAGTTCGGGCCGACGGCCTTGCGGGCAACGCGGCCCCCAGACCTCGACTGGACCTGCACGGTATTCTCGGAGTCGGCGGCGGTGTACTACCAGCAGAACAACGTTCCCATCGAGGATCTGTGCGCCGGGCTCTGTCTGGCGAGCGGCAAGAATTACCTGAACAAGAACGTCGCCAACCGCGAGATGAGCGACAAAGTCGCCTTCCAGGGTGCGGTGGCGTTCAACCAGGGGATGGTGGCTGCGTTCGAGACGATCCTTGGTCGGCCGATCATCGTACCGCCGTACCCCCACATCACAGGCGCGATTGGAGTGGCCTCGATCGCCTATCGCGAGCGGCCGCAGAAGAGCCGCTTCCGCGGGTTCGACCAGATCGCGGCCGGCGAGTATCGGGTGTCGTCGTTCGAGTGCCAGCACTGCCCGAACCGATGCGACGTGAATGTGTTTCAGATGGACGGCGGGCCGAAGTACTACTACAACGACCGGTGCGAGCGGTATAGCGGCGCACACAAGCGGGGGCTGGGCGAGGGTCTGCCCGACCTCTTCGCGGAGCGCGAGCAGATGCTGATGGAGGGCACGGAGGCGCAGGGGCTGGAGGGCGGGCCCACGGTCGGTATCCCTCGCGGCTTGATGTTCGCCGAGTACTATCCACTCTACCGGGCGTTCTTCCAGTCGCTCGGCATGCGAGTGGTCCCGTCGCCGCAGACGAACAAAGACATCGTTAAGAAGGGCATCAACTCGGTGGCGGGGGAGCCGTGTTTCCCGCTCAAGGTCGCGCACGGCCACGTCATCGATCTGGTGGGGCACGGCGTCGACTACCTGTTCCTGCCCGCGGTATGTGATACGGAGCAGCCGAACTCGAGCTTCCGGCAGAGCCACACCTGCCCATATGTGATGGGCGCGCCGGAGATCATCGCGGCGGCGCTGCGGCTGGAGGACCCCGGCAAGCCGAAGCTGCTGCGGCCGCGGTTGTTCTTCAGCCGCGGCGAGCGGCATCTGCGGCGGGCGTTCCGGGCGATCGCGAAGGAGATGGGCAAGCCCGCGGCGGAGGCGGACAAGGCCGTCGCCGCGGGTCTCTCTGCGCTCCGCGAGTTCCGGCGGAAGATCGAAGCGCGCGGGCAAGAGGTGATGGAGAGCCTGGGCACCGACCAGCGCGCTTTCGTCGTGGTGGGCCGGCCGTACACGACTTACGATGCCGCGGTGAACATGGACATCGGGAAGAAGATCCAGGACCTCGGCATCCTGGCGATCCCACTGGAGTTCCTTCCCATCGACAAGGAAGACGTCACCGACTCGTGGCCGAACGCGTACTCGCGGCAGATCCAGAAGAAGCTGGCGGCCGCTCGCCTGATGAAGCGCGACCCGCGGCTTCGTGCGGTGGTGTTGACCTACTTCGCCTGCGGGCCAGACTCGTTCGCGAACCCGTTCTTCAGGGACGAGATCGGCGAGCCGTGTTACGTCATGCAGATCGACGAGCACACGGCGGACGCCGGTGTCATCACGCGGATGGAGGCCTTCGCCGATACGGCCGTGGGGCGCAATGGGCGCGAGGCCGATGTCCTCATCCGAACGGATGCTGTGCCGATGGCGAAGCTGGGCGGCCGACGGCTGTGGCTGCCGCGAGCATCGGACACGGCGGAGGCGCTGGCCTCGGTCCTACGCTGCTGGGGGATCGATGCGGCGCCGCTGCCGCGCTCGCACGACCCGGGCCTGAACCTGGCGCGGCGGGCGATCTCAGAGGATGTCTGTCTGCCGATGCTCGTGACGACACAGGATATCCTCGAGCGGGTGAACGCGCCGGACTTCGATCCGGCGCGTGAGGCGTTCTTCCAGGCGCAATCCGAGGGGCCGTGCCGGTTGGGCATGTACTACATGATGCAGCGCCGCATCCTCGACAAGATGGGGCTCGAGGAGGTGCCGGTGGTGGCGATCGGCGCGAACTTCGCCGACGGCGTGGTGGGGATCGACCTGCTGCTGACCGCGTGGGGGGCGACGGTCGCGCAAGATATGCTGGAGAAGCTGCGCACCCACACGCGCCCGCACGAGGCCGCGCCCGGCCGGAGCGACGAGGTGTACGGTCGCTATCTGCAGGAGCTGTGCGAGAAGGTGCTGCCGGAGCAGGCGCGGATGTTGCAGTCGCGCGGCGGGCGGCTCCGGGCGCTGGTGGGCAAGCACACACATCCGCTGGTCGGCCTGCTGCGCCGGGCGCAGCGCGACTTCGCCGCGGTCCCGCGGCGGGAAGGCGATGGCGACCGGCCGCTCATCGGCGTCGTCGGTGAGTGGTTTGTGCGCATTCACGATGGTGCGAACCAATCGGTGCTGCGGAAGCTGGAGCGCGCCGGCGCGGAGACGTGGCTTGCGCCCGGGAGCGAGTTCCTCAGCTACTCGATCTGCGTGGAGCAGGTCCTCGCCCGGGAGCGCTATCTAGACACCGGCGATAGGGCCGACCGCAAGCTGGCACGGCTGCGCGCGCTGCTCACGCGGGTGGCGATGCGCGACGAGCACCGTCTCTTCGGCGCCACGCTGCCCTACCTCGAACGGCGCGAGGACATCGGCCCATATGAGATCATGGAAGAGGGTTCGCGCTACGTGCACCCATCCTTCGGCGGCGAGCCGATCTGTTCCATGGGGAAGGCGCGGGATTTCTGGAAGCGCGATCTCGATGGAATCGTGAACGTGATCCCGTTCAATTGCATGCCGGGGAATACGGTGTCGATGCTCTCGCACGCCTTCCGGCGCGACCACGATAACATCCCGTTCCTCAACCTCGACTACGACGGGTTCGTCGACGCCAGCCGCGACGCGAAGATCGCGTCGTTCATGTCGCAGGTGAAGGAACGCCGCGGGGCGCGGAGGGCGCGGGGGAAGGTCTAACCGCGGAGACGCGGAGAGGGCAGGAGGCTAGCTCCTGCCCAACATGGCCGCAAATCGTTCTGTCGCTATTGCCAGTGTCGCCGACTCTCTCCCCGTGACGATCGCGCCGATCATGATGGCGTTGATGCCGAAGTCGACGAGGGCGGGGACGTCGTCGGGCTGGATGGCGCGCTGGGTGGGGAGGATGATGGGGAGCTTGGTTTCGCGGCGAATGCAGCGGTAGGCTGCGAGGTCAGCGACCGTGAGGGGATGGCCGTATCCCCCATGGGGGATGACGGCGGCCTCGATCATCTCGAAGCCAAGTGCCTCGAACCCGGGCACTGCATCGAGCGGCGTCGCGGGACTCATCGCCACCGTGCGCGTCATGCCCTGCCAGCGGGCCATCCACAGCGGCATGTCGTGGTCGTAGAGGTCGAAGAAGTCCACCCCCATCGCGTCCAACTCCTGCATGTCATCACGGGAGGGGAGTGAGGCGGCGACGCCGGGGACGATGCCGGTGGGGAGGCCGACGGCGAGAATCCGCTCGAGGTTCTGCCTCTCCTGGGCGAGGGAGCCGAACACCGTGCCCGAGGCCTCATGCGTGACGTTCAGGTGGACCTTGAGCGCGTCGGCCCCGCCATCGGCCGCCGCCCGGGCAAGCTCCGGTGAATTCGCGGGCAGGCTGACGATGAGCCGAGGCCGGTCGCGCAGCAGGGCCAGGAATCGCCCGGCCATCGGCTAGATCTCGCCTGCGCGCTTCATGTTCTCGAGCTGAAGGGCGACCAGGACGGCGGGCAACTCGATCACGGCTGCCAGCCGCTCCAGGGCGCGGGCGAAGGCGCGCTCGTGCGTCTCCTCGTCGATGTCGGTCTGGTAGCGGATATCGGCATCGGTGGCGGCGATCCAGGACAGCGCCTCGCGGAGGTAGCGAGCTTTTGCTTGCGGGTACTGCCGCTTGGGGATCAACTGGTACTGTCGGTGGATGCGCTGGATCAGCTCATCCCAGGGGCCCTCTCCGGGGGCCGTGCCCGGGCGTGCGGCGGCGGGCGCGGCGCTGTCCCGCCTGCCGCGGGTCGCTTTCTCGCGGGCCTGGGTCTCCGCCTGCTTCAGCGCCTGCCAGTCCTCGACGGATGACCCGTCTATCAGGCGAAAGTCGAGGCGCTGGCCGGAGGTCAGCTCGAGCGCGTTGAGAATCGAGTTGCGGTTCGACGCCGTCTCCATGTGGCCGGAGAGGTGGCGCTCTGCCCCCGGCATGCTCAGCACCAGGAGATGCTCATCGAGCGTGATCGGTATCGCCGCCTGCATCGCCTGGTTGAGCGGGCCGAAGCGGTCGGACCGGAGAAGCACGACATCCGTGGTCTCGCGCCAGATCTTCTCCGGGGTCGGATGGCGCAGAGGATAGCTCTTCTGGGGGAGCGTGCGGTCGTATTGGTGGCGGCGCTGCGGATCGCTGAGAATCCGGTAGGCCTGGCTGATGAGCGCGAACTTCTGCGTGACATCGGGATTGTCGGCCGCGACGTCCGGATGGTACTCGCGGGCGAGCTTGTAGTAGGCCGCCTTTATCTCATCCGGGGTGGCGTCCCGGTCGAGGTCGAGGACATCGTAGTAGGTGAGCGGACGCCGCTCCTGCGCCGGCTCCCGCCGCTGACCTCCGCGCTGCTCGAACATGACGTGTTCTCCTCAGGCCGTGGGCAGGAGGCGAAGGCCCTGCCCTACGGCTCGGCCTCGACGAGCGCGATGAGCAACTGCATCATCGCGATGAGATCGAGGCGGTTATGGTGGAAGATGGGCGCGATGACGCGCGCATCCTGTCCGCGCACGAAATCGTGATAGCGCTGCGGGATCTGGTCGGACGGTATGTCGCCGCTGCGCCACCGGCCGGAGAGGTAGCGCTCGAGTGTCTGGAGCTTGCAGTTGGGGAGCTCCGAGCGCCAGCGCCGCCGCGATGGGTGCAGCAGATCGAGATGGGCGAACGATGGCTCGCACTGCACCCGGTGATAGGTCATGCGATCGCGAACGAACGGCCAATCGAAGGCCTTGCCGTTGAACGTGATGAGGAGATTCAGGTCAGGGAGGAGGCCGGCGAGTTGGGCGAGGAGGCCGGCTTCCTCGGCGTAGGTTCGGGCGAAGTACTGTGTGAGCACGAGTTCCCCGCCGCGGTACTGCATCATGCCGACGAGAAAGAGCGGGCGGCCGTGGAGCCCGGCGGTTTCGGTGTCGATAAAGGCAGCGCTATGCGGCTCGGCTGCGGCGAGGGAGCGCAGAAAATGGGCATGCGGCTCACCCCCGGCCGTCCGCCTAGCGCGGTCGAAGGCGCTCAGATAGCGTGGGAGGAGCTTCGAGGTTCCGGAGTAGATCCGGTTCAGCGCCGCCTCGCAGACGAAAAGCTCGCCGCGGTCTGTCGAGCGGACGGCGCCCTCGGGGAAGTGGTCGGCGAGGGTGGCGCACGAAGGCGAAGTAGGGGCGACCGGCTGTGCGCCCTCAACGCGCGCGCTCGCACTCCGCTGGCGCGCAGACACGTCCCCTCGTTGCAGCGCGGAAATGCGGCGTTTGAGTTCCTCTACAACCATGGCTGGTTCCAGCAGGTCAGTTTATAGGTGAGTGAAGGTGTCGTCAAGGAACGGCGAGCGCCGCGTGCGCGCCGAATGGCAGGGGCGCACAGCAGTGCGCCCCTACAAACCTACGTGAGGCCGCTTCCCCTTCCGCAACCGCTGGGCGACCTGCTCGGCAACGGAGACCGACTTTGGCGCGGCAGGGTCGCCCGGCGCGCTGAGCGGCGGGGTGTCACTGGAGCGCGCTGCCCGCTTGCGGCTGGCCTTGGAGTGAACCTTCCGCGGGACGTACTCCTCCCGCCCCAGCAGGTGATGCAGCAGCACGAGCGCGGCCTCCTTGTCCGGGATCGGATACCCGCGGCCGAGGTCCGGGTCCATCTGCTGCGCCGGCTGGGTAACAGGCAGGCCCACGCATGATGGGCAGCCGGCATCACATCGGCACTTCTCGATGGTGGCCAGCGACTCTTCCATCAGCGATTGGAACAGCTCGTAGCCCTTCTCGGTGAAACCGAGCCCGCCGGGGTAGCGGTCGTAGAGGAACATCGTCGGAGTGCCGAGGTTGGTCGAGTCGACGATGCCGCCGACATCGAGCCGGTCGCACATGGCGATGAGAGGCAGCATGTTCACCGCGACGTTGCGAATGCCGACGAGGCCCTCGATGGGCTTGAGGCCATGGCGGCTGACGAGCGAGAGCGCCTGCTGCGAGGGGACGAACCAGCACGAGGCCGTTTCCAGGTGCTGCGCGGGCAGGTCGAGACGGGAGTAGCCGATGTTTTCCTGGGTGTAGAACTTGATCTTCTTGAAAGCGGTCGTCTTCCACGTCACGGTCGCATCGCCGTAGCAGAGCCGGCTGCCAGACCAGTCCCTCTCGGCCTGCACCGCGCCGGCACGGATGCTCGAATCGAGGATCGCCTGAGTGTAGTAGTCGACCTGCTGCCGCTCGACATAGGCGGCGCGCGCCTCGAGGTCGAGCCTGCGCACGAGATGGGTCTCGCCCTCGTGCAGGTAGACGCCTCCGGGGTAGACGGTCTCAGGCGCGCTGATCGAGTCCACCATCCCGATGACTCGGTTGTCGTCCGAGGTGTCCATGATCGTGTAGGTGTCATCCGACACCGTGCGAAGTGCCACCTGCGCGGCCGGGTACTCGGTGTTCGACCAGTACCAGGCGTCGTCGATGCGGTTCACCTGCCCGAGGTCCTGGAGGATTTCGAGGATCGGGGCCGCCTGCTCGCCGAAGAGCGCGGTGTCCTCGCGGCGCACGGGCAGCTCGAAGGCGGCGCAGCGCAGATGGCCTGCGAGCAGGTACGGGTTCTGCGGGTCGATCACCGCGTGCTCGGGCGAGCGGCCGAAGAGGTAGTCGGGGCGGAGCATCAGGTACTGGTCGAGCGGCTCGTTGTAGGCGATGAGGACGACGAGCGCCTCGTCCCTGCCGCGCCCGGCGCGCCCGGCCTGCTGCCAGGTGGAGGCGATGGTGCCCGGGTATCCGACGATGAGGGAGGCGTCGAGGCTGCCGACATCGATGCCGAGCTCGAGCGCGTTGGTGCTCGTGACGCCGAGCAGCTCGCCGGAGAAGAGCCGCCGCTCGATATCGCGTCTCTCTTCCGGCAGATAGCCTCCGCGGTAGGGTCGGACGGAGTCGGCAAGCAATGGGTTGATCTTCTCAAGCGATTCGGCGGTGTAGCGATAGAGCAATTCGGCGACGATGCGGGTGCGGGCGAAGGCGATGGTCTGAACCTTGTGGCGGAGCAGGTTCACGAGCAGCCGGTGCGCCTCCTCGTTGCTGGAGGCGCGCTCCATGGTGGGATGGCCGGCGGCGCGATTCTGCTTGCACGTCGGGCAACTGCACTCGACAACGGTATGTGGTGGATTCCAGAGCACGAAGCGCTTGGGGCCGCGGGGCGAGCCATCTTTGTCCACCACCGCCACCGGCGCGCCGATCAAGCGCTCGGCGAGCTCGCCGGGGTTTGCGATCGTCGCGGAGCAGCAGACGAAGGTGGGCGACGAGCCGTAGTGCCGGCAGATGCGATGGAGCCGGCGCAGCACGTTCGCCACATTCGAGCCGAAGATGCCGCGGTAGGTGTGAATCTCATCGACGACGACGAACTCCAGATCGGAGAAGAAGCTGCCCCACCGGCTGTGATATGGCAGGATGCCCTGGTGGAGCATGTCGGGGTTCGTCATGATGACGTTCGCCTCGCGGCGAAGCTTGCGGCGGGTGGTGGCGGGCGTGTCGCCGTCATATGTCCCGGTCCGCACGAGGCTCGCGATGTCGGGGTGCGCGTCGGCCAGCCGCCTGAGGCCGCGCACCTGATCCTGGGCGAGCGCCTTGGTGGGGAAGAGGTAGAAGGCCTTCGCCTTGGGATTCGTGAGCAACTGCTCCAGTACCGGCAGGTTGTAGCAGAGGGTCTTGCCGCTGGCGGTGCCGGTGACGATGGCGGTATGCCGCCCCGCGCGCAGGTGCTCTATGGCTTCGGTCTGGTGGGAGTAGAGCCGCTCGATACCAAGGCTTTTGAGCGCTTCCTCGATCGGCCGGGGCAGTGGTGCTGACAGCTCGCCATAGACCGCCTCCCGCGCCGGGATCTCCTGCATATGGATGATCTGGCCCTGATAGCCAGGGGCCGAAGTGATCTCATCGAGGAGCTTCGCGAAGTCTGCTGCCACTGTTCACCCTGAGCGCAGTCGAAGGGTACCGCCGCCCTTGCCGAAGTGCGGGGATTATAGCACAGATGTTTGGTGTGGGCAAATGTGGATGCGCCACGGGTCTGACCGCCAAGAGTGGGAGCGGCAGCCCTGATCCTCACCCCTCGTTCCCCTCTCCAAGCCTGGAGAGGGGAACGAGGGGTGAGGAAAACAGACAGACCAACGACAGGCGGTCACATCCTGCGCCACGTGAGGCGCCGAGGGTTGGCGGACTGGGCCGCGTCACTCGGACAGTAGATCGGAGTGCTGCGCGGCGAGCCAGGCCTGGACATCTGCGCGCAGCTTGCGGGCGAGCTGCACCATCTCGTTGGCCTCCGCGTCGGAGACGACGTCCGCTCGCCTGTATTCCACCACATTACGGCGCCCGCGGAAGGTGTCGAGAGCGTCAACCTCCGCCCGCGGCCAGCCGATGGTAAGCTCAAGCGACTGGACCACACGGTGGTGATGGGCTTCGTGCGCAGCGCGGTAACCCACGGCCGCCAGAGCCGCAGTCGCACATTGCAGGGCTGCGTTGTACGCGATGGCCAGCCGCCAATCCGGGTGCAGCCCGGGGTCGCGGCATTGCTCCAGGTCGCGATCAGCGACGGCGAGCAGGTCGGCGATCTCCCGGCGGTTGGGCCTGTGAGCGGTCACCCATCCCCACCGGCGCCAGTCGGTCAAGGACATCAGCGTCTCCAATGACGAAGAGTTTCGGCTCCTCCATCACGCGGGTCAGGAAATAGTGTCCTTCCGCCAGTTTACTGCGGAATTCGTCCACTGGGTAAGTGCTGGGGTTCACCGGCCGCGCGAGCGCATTCTGGGCAGAGTGTAAGGGGCTGGAAAGAGCACGCAGGGTCACGTCGCCGACTACCATCAGGTCCACATCGCTCTGTGACGTTTCGTCGCCCCTGGCCAAGGAACCGTGCACGAAGGCCACCTCAATACCTGGCACATCGGCCAGCGCGCCCCGGAGCACGTCGGCCAGGCCCACCGTCTTCATGGCAATGGAATGCAGCTCTGGGTAGATCGGGCAGGAGGTGTTGGCGCGGTAGTACGACCGGCGGGACTCGACTCGTCTCTGAAGAATGCCCGCTTCGGCGAGGGCTAGCACCTCGCGCTGCGTGGCAGACAATGCCGTTCCGGTCCGGCGGGCGATCTCCCTCAGATGCCACTCGCGGTCAGGGTTCGCCAGCAGCAGGCCGAGAACGGCGCGCCGCACCTGTGGCCACAGCACCTTCGCCAGCCCATCCTGTTGGGTTCGCGTTCTCATTTCGAGAACAATTGTACCTTATTCGGGGACAAAGGCAAGATTCTAGGGGCTTGACAAGTATCGCAATATTGCTATAATAGGTGCGGGCGAGGAGACCTAGGTGGTCTGAGGGTGAACGATGCCCAAGGCAGAGGTCGTCTTTTTCGCAGAAGACGATGGCTCGGCGCCAGCGCTGGATCGGCTCGACGACCTGACCGAGGTCGTGCGCGACCGATTCATCGTACGCGTCGAGCGTCTCGCCGAACTGGGCAGCGAACTGCGCCGACCGGAGGCCGACTTCCTGAAGGACGGCATCTACGAGTTGCGGGTCCGACACCGGCGCGTCAACTACAGGATGCTCTACTTCTTCTCCGGTCCGTACGCGGTGCTAAGCCATGGCCTGACCAAGGAAAGGGAAGTTCCCGACCACGAAATCCAACGGGCACTCGGGCGGTGCGCGGCGTTCGCCAAGGACGTGAGTAGGCATACCTACAGCGACCAATGAGATGAACAGAAAAGAAACGAGATGAACAGAAATGAGAGCAAGAAAGAAGACTCCCGCGGCAGTTGAGATTCTCCACCGACGCTACGTGGGGGACGACCCGGCGCGCAAGGCCGCTCTCGAAGCGGCGCGCTTCCATGCGGAGGTGGCGCGGACGGTCTGCCGCCTTCGAGCCGAAGCGCGGCTGACCCAGAGTGAACTCGCGGAGCTCGTCGGGACAACGCAGTCTGTGATCAGCAGGCTGGAGGATGAGGACTACAAGGGGCATTCGCTAGAGATGCTACACCGCATCGCGACCGCGCTGAATAAGAGGATGACCGTCGTGGTTGCAGAGGATGAAGTGGCCGGGGTGCGGTGAGGGCAGCGGGCACGACGCGGAGGCTTGTCCGCCTTAGGCGGCTCCTGCCCTACAAACCCGGAAGCCGGCTGTGCGATGCGACGCGCATCAACCACGGGCTAAGCCAGAGGTCACCGCTTGCTGTCGACTTGCCGAGAAGCTCGCTCCATCCGGTCCATGTCGAAGCCCATCTGTTCCAGCATAGAAGAGATTCTGTAGCTGACATAGCAGCCACTCAGCAGCGCAAATGCCGGAACGCCAAGCAACCACCACCCGTTGCCTGCAGCCATGGCCACGATGATGAGGATGACTGTAGCAACACCGTTCACCCGCACCCAGAGTTGCGTCGCCGTCGCCCGTGCAGCTACTACTACGGATTCTCTTGCATCATGGTAACAACCATGATGCAAGAGAATCGGCCTCACCAGCCCTACGCTTGCTTCTGAAGAGTTTCTTGAATCATAGGCAATTCCTATGATTCAAGAAACTCTTTAAGGTCGGAGCCATTTGCTCCAACACGCGGTCGCGGGAGATGCGCCCATCCGGACCGCGGAGCCTGTCCTGCTCAGTCTGCATCGCCTGCACCATCTCGTCAGTGAAGCCCTGCGCCTTCATGTCCGCGATGACTCGAGGATCCCTGTAGTCACGCATGGAACCGGCTTGGGGCAGTGCCGAGCGGTCGACAAAGCGTTGGATGGCCTTCTGGACAGATCGCCGTGGCACCGTGGGATCGAGGTCAGGTCTGCCGATCCTCTGGCAGTATGCTCGCACTAACGCCTGGCAGTCCGGGCAACGTACGGCATCGAGACCGAACTCGGGAGCTCTATGTCGGGGGCAGTAGACATCGTCGTACAGTCCAGCTTCACCTTCCTCGGCCATCACCTGCACCTCCGTGGTTCCAACGTCAGGGCCCAGCACCCACGCCGACTCGCAGACGGACATGTCTTCGTAGCCCGCCTTTGCCCCGGCTACGACCTCTGTGCCCTACCTCCTTCCATACCTCACCGCCGCTTTCACGAACTCTCTGAACAGCGGATGGGCGCGGTTGGGGCGGGAGCGGAACTCGGGGTGGAACTGGCTGCCGAGGAAGAAGGGGTGGTCCGGGAGTTCGATCAGCTCGACGAGGTCGTGCTGCGCGTTGACTCCCCGCGCGATGAGGTCCTGCTCGGAGCAGATGCCGGAAACCACCAGGCCCTGATCCTCCAACTCCGACCGGAACCTGCTGTTGACCTCGAAGCGATGCCGGTGGCGCTCGTTGACGCGGGCCGATCCGTAGACCTTGCGCGCCTGGGTGCCGGGGATGATGCGCATCGGGAACGCGCCCAGCCGCTGCGTCGCGCCCTTCTCGCCATCATGCTGCTGCCCCGGGAGCAGGTCGAGGACGGGATGCGTGGTCTTCGGGTTGAACTCGGTGCTGTTCGCGTCTTTCCAGCCGCAGACGCTGCGGGCGAACTCGATCACCGCGCACTGCATCCCAAGGCAGAGCCCAAGGAACGGGACCTTGTTCTCACGGGCGTACCTGATTGAGCTGATCTTCCCCTCGATACCGCGGTCGCCATAACCGCCGGGCACGAGAATGCCCGACATGCCCTCCAGCAGCTTCTCCGGGGTTGACTTCTCGATCTCCTCGGAGTCGACGCGCACAACTTCGGCATGCGCCTCGTTGGCGATGCCGCCGTGCCGGATGGCCTCGGTCACACTGATGTAGGCGTCCTGGAGGGCCATGTACTTGCCGACCATGGCGATCTTGACCGAGCGCTTCGACTTCTTGATCGCAGAGACGACCTCTTCCCACTCGGAGTGGTCGGGCTTGCCGTCCAGCCCCAGGCGCTTCGCGACGAGGCCGCCGAAGCCCTGCTTCTCGAAGATCAGCGGCAGCTCGTAGATCGACTCGGTGTCCATGCCCTCGATCACCGCCTCGGGGGCGACATCGCAGAAGAGGCTGAGCTTCTCGCGCATCTCCTTGGACAGCGGCCGCCGGGTCCGGCAGAGGAGGATGTCCGGCTGGATGCCGATATTGCGGAGGTCGCGAACGCTGTGCTGGGTGGGCTTGGTCTTGCTCTCACCGGACGGGCCGACATATGGGATAAGAGTCACGTGCACGAACAGGCTGTTCTCATGCCCGAGCTCGCGGCGCATCTGGCGGATCGCCTCGAGGAACGGCTGCCCCTCGATGTCACCGACCGTACCGCCGATCTCCACGATGGCGACATCGGCCGAGTCCTGCTTGGCGAGCGCGCGAATCTGCTGTTTGATGCAGTCGGTGAGATGGGGGATGACCTGGACGGTCTGCCCGAGGTACTCGCCGGCGCGCTCCTTGCGGATGACCGTGCCGTAGACCTGGCCGCTGGTGACGTTGCTGAGTTTCGTGAGGCTCAGATCGACGAAGCGCTCGTAGTGCCCGAGGTCGAGGTCGGTCTCGGCGCCATCGTCGGTGACGAAGACCTCGCCGTGCTGGAACGGGCTCATGGTGCCGGCGTCAACGTTGAGATAGGGGTCGATCTTCTGAATCGTCACCTGGAGGCCGCGGTCCTTGAGGAGACGGCCAAGGCACGCGGTGGTGATGCCTTTGCCAACCGAAGAGACGACGCCGCCTGTTACGAAGATGAACTTGGTCATTGGGATCCCGCCTCGCTTGCTGCTGACTGTGGGTGAAGAACGAGCGCGCCGCCGCCGAGCGCGTGCGCCTGGAGGAGCAGTGACTGGAGAAAGAGCCGGGCCGCTTTGACGGCCTCAGGGATCGAGCGACCGCGGGCGAGGTGGCCCGTGATCGCGGCAGAGAGGGCGCAGCCTGTTCCGTGAAATGGTCCGCCGGGGATTCGGGGTGAGATGAGGGACCGCTCGCCGTCCGGCCCCAGGAGCAGGTCGGTGACCTCGGCCCCACTGAGATGCCCGCCTTTGACAAGCACCCAGGTGCACCCCAGAGCGCGGAGCTTCGCCGCCGCCTTCGGGAGGTCCTCTTCCGACGCGATCTTGATTCCTGCGAGGGCTTCCGCCTCAGGGATGTTCGGCGTGACGACGGCCGCGAGCGGAAGGAGCTCATCGCGAACGGCGGCGATGCCGGAGTCGGAGAGCAGGCGGGTGCCATCCTTCGCTACCAACACCGGATCGACGACCAGGGGGGCGAAGGCGCGCCTGCGGATGACATCCACCACCGCGCGGACAATGGAATCGGAGGAGAGCATGCCCGTCTTCGCCGCGCCGACGGGGAGGTCGTCGAGCACTGCTTCGATCTGGGCGGTGACAATGCTGGGCGGGGCCTCCCAGGCGCCGCGCACGGCGGTGGTGTTCTGCGCGGTGAGGGCGGTGATGGCGCAGGCGCCGAAGACGCCGAGCGCGGCGAAGACCTTGAGATCCATCTCGATTCCCGCGCCGCCGCCCGAGTCTGAGCCGGCGATGGTGAGGGCGACGGGTGGTCTCATTGGAGATCGCCCCGCGGAGGGATGCGGCCCTGGAGCAGGTTCGGCACCTGGGCGAGGCTCTCGATGACCCAGTGCGGCCGACTCGCCGGCGGCAGTGTATCGATCTCCTCGATGGTGCTGATGCCGGTGAGCACGAGGCAGGTGAGCAGGCCGGCCCGGCGGCCCATCTCGATATCGGTCTCGAGCCGGTCGCCGACCATGAGCATCTCTCCGGGCTGCACCCCTGCGTGATGGGCGATGAGCCGCCCGGCCTCGGGCGAGGGCTTGCCGATGAGAAGCGGCTCGCGCTCACACGCGGTGGCGACCGCGGCGACGATGCTGCCGCCGCCGGGGATCACGTTGCCTTCCACAGGATAGGTCGCATCTCTGTTCGTGGCGATGAGCTTTGCGCCGGCGAGGACCGCCTGCTGGGCTAGATGGAGCTTGCGGTAGGTGAACTTCCGATCCATGCCGACGACGACGTAGTCTACCGGGCGTTTGGTCCTGCGACGGACCACTCTGACACCCGCGCGCGTCAGCTCTTCGGCGAGGCCGCCTTCGCCCACGACCAAAGCAGTGGCGGGCAGGAGGCCGTTGTCGGTGAAGTAGTCGGCCGTCAACGACGCCGAGGTGACGATATGGTCGGTGTCGCTGGCGCAGTCGTACCCGGCGAGCATCTCGACATAGCTCTCGCGGGTCCTGGTGGAGTTGTTCGTGAAGTAGTAGACCTGGTAGCCGTTGGCTGCGAGCCATCGGGTGACGTCGCCAGCGCCGGGGATTGGGGTATGCCCCCGGTAGATCACACCGTCGAGGTCGAAGATCACGACTCGTATCTGGACTCCGTCCATTTCCTCACGGGGCCACAGCAACACCCGGGCGGGCGTTGGCAGGGGAAAAGAGAATGCCCGTCCACCTAGGCGGACGGGCCGCATTTACCGGCCCACTTACTGTACCACGCCGGGGAAACCGATGTCAATACCAGCAGGAGCTTCCGGCGACATGGCTAACAGTGAGCAAGGCCATGTCTGCTCTGAGGAGCCGACTCGTCCGCGTTGGGTTCGTGGCCCTGGCTCTGCTCTACTTCGCGCCATCAGGGGGAGCAGCCGCGCGCCGGCCGGACCCTCCATCTGCGGCACTGACCCCGAGCGTCTCCGCACTCCCCGCGCCCGATGATCCCGCCTGCCATCAGTGGGTCGGGGGCATACCCGTGCAGTGGCCGCTGACTGCGCTGGGAGCGTTCCAGGCGTGGAGTGTCTATCCCGGCGGGTACTTCACCGGCGGCGACCGCCCGCAGGATTCGCCGCTAGTGGCGCTCATCGACACAGGCGTGGACGCGGGGCACCCCGACTTCCTGAATACGGGCGCGACAGGGGCGGAGGTGGCGGCCGGCGGGCAGCTCTGCCTGTCGCTGGCGCGGACGTTCTTGTCGGGGGATCCGACGGACGGCTCGTCCGATGTGACGGATGAGCACGGCCACGGCACCCATCTCGCCGGCATCATCGCGGCGGCGGCGAACAACGGCGAGACGGCCGGCAGTGGGGTGGCAGGGCTGGGGTACCCGATCAGACTGCTCCCGCTCAAGATCGCCGGGGCGGATGGCGTGGCGCTGCACGCTGATATGGCCCGTGCGATCACCTATGCAGCGGACCAAGGCGCGAGCGTGATCGTGGTTGCGTTCTCCGGGCCGACCTGGTCGCAGGTGCTGCAGGATGCAGTGGACTACGCATCGGAACGAGGGTGCTTCCTCGTCGCCCCTTCCGGGGACAGCATGAGCGGACTCGCGTCGTTCCCGGCAGCATGCCCGCATGTGTTCGGAGTCGGGGCAGTGACGGCCGACGGGCTGCTGGCATCGTATTCGACCGCGGGGGACGACGTCGCGCTCGTGGCGCCGGGGGGCGATGAGGTGATGGGCGTCTACTCGACACTTCCGACATACGTCTGCACCTTGCGGCAAGACGGGTCAAGCCTGCCGTATGGGTGGCTGTACGGCGGGGCGCAGGCAGCTGCCCATGTGGCAGGGGCGGCCGGGCTGTATGCGGGGTTCACAGGGAGCAGACCGGAGAGCGGTGACGAGGCCGCGGCGATCTGGCAGGCGCTGGAGAGAGCGGCACAGCCATTGCCTGGCGACACATCAGCAGGTTGGCAGGCAGCGAGCGGGTGGGGCGCGCTGGCGCTGGGGCCGGCCTTCGCAGCAGGCGCCGACGCGGAGGTAGGGACGGGTTCCGTCGTGGGCCGCGTCCTGCTGAGCGGCGCGCCGGCGCTGGGCGCGGCGGTGATCGCGACGCCTCTCGACGGCGGAGAGTCAGTGGCGGCCGGCACAGTCTGGCCCGCGGGCGGCTACCGGATTGCCAACCTCGCAGCAGGCGAGTACCGGCTGACCGCCAGCGCGGGCGACGAGAGTGGCGAATGGGAGTGGGTGCACGTGCTGCCGGGGTGCGACACCCCGGCGGTGGACTTCCGACTGGGCGACCCTCTGGCGGGGGCGGCCGTCACGAGCCGGCAGATTCCCGGCGCGGCGGTGCGCGGGGGGATGATGCAGGTCTCGATCGCGCTGCGGAACACGGGGCAGTCGACATGGCGGAGGGGTGACGGCTACTGCCTGAGGCAGATCGACCACGACTCGCCGTTCTTCGAGGGGCTGCCGAAGGTCGGCCTTCGGCCAGGCGATGAAGTGGCGCCGGGAGAGAGCTACACCTTCGCATTCACCGTTGCGGTGCCCGATGTCTGCGCGTTCTGCCACGTCTCCTGGCAGATGTGTCAGGATGGCGGCCAGGGGCGGTTCGGAGAGGTCGTCGAGGCGACGATCAGCGTCACCTCGTTTCTCGACGTGCCGGCCGACTTCTGGGCGGTGCGTGAGATTGAGGCCGCGAAGGCGGCCGACCTGGTGCGCGGGTACGAGGACTTCACCTATCATCCGCAGCAAGCGGTGTCGCGCGATCAGATGGCGGTCTACCTGGCACGGGCGGTCGCGGGGGGCAATGACCTCGTGCCACCCGGGCCGGAGACACCGCACTTCTCCGATGTCCCCACCGGCTTCTGGGCATACCGGGAGATCGAGTATGTGCTGGCGAGCGGGATCGCGGCTGGATACGATGACGGGCTCTATCACCCCGAGATGACGGTCGACCGGGGCCAGATGGCGGCGTTCATTGCGCGGACGATGGCCGGCGGGGAATCGGGGCTTACCTCATACCAACCACCCGCCACCGCGAGCTTCCCCGATGTCCCGCCTGAGGCGTGGAACTACCGGCACGTCGAGTACATCAAAGAGCACGCCGTCACGGGCGGATACCAGGACGGGCTCTATCACCCCGAGCGGGTCTGCACGCGCGATCAGATGGCGGTCTATATGGCGAAGGCGTTTGGGTTGTAGGGCGGGCATACCGATGCCCGCCGGGCCTTCGTGACCAACGTGAAGGAGTGAGAATGTGATGCTATGCCGAGGGCTCCACCTGAATGCGGCGAACCATCCGAGCATCCCGCCCTGCAAGGGGGTCACGCATGAACGAGAAGGAGCGCATCCTTCAGCGCCTGGACGAACTCATCGCCGAGGCCGAGGCTATTGTCAGTCCCGAAGGTAGGGTCGATGCGGCGGCATGGGACGCTTGGCGGGTCTCAATACTGCCCCTGGTGGCGCAGCTTGCCGGTGGGAGCGAGTACTACACGTCGTTCGCACTGCGGGCCAACTGGAACCGCCGCACAGGCGAAAGGGCATGGGAGCCATCCATGGCACTGGCAATCCTGCGGAGAGTTCGCGACGACTACGCCAAGGGCTACCTCAAGGACCTTCGGGAACTGGCCGCCGCAGAGGTCTTCGGCGACTTCCTGGACATGGCCGACCACCTCCACACCAATGGCTATCACATCCCCGCGGCCAGCATCGCAGGGGCCGTGTTGGAGGATTCCCTGCGCCGCCTCCACCTGAAGCACATCGGCCAATGGAAGGGCGACAGCAGTATCAGCAAACTGAACGACGCGCTTCGCAAAGCCGAAGTCTACAGGCAGGCGATGTGGCGGCAGATTCAGGCATGGGGTGATATTCGGAATGATGCCGACCACGGCCACTTCGATAAGGTAGATGATCAGCAGGTCAAGCTCATGGTTCCTGGGATCCGTGACTTCATAGCTCGACACGAAAGCTAGGCCTTGCAGCCCAATCCGCAGCCTCCTGAGCCGACCGTCGCCCCTGAGCTCCCACTGACAGGCAACCCAGTAGCCCTAGCACCAGCCGATGAAGCTACTGCGTCCTCTCTTTCCCGATCTCCTTCACCTCGGCGTCGATCTTCGCGATGAGGTTGGAGGTGATCTGAAGGTACTCCTTGGCGAACTCAGGGATCAACTTACGTGGTTCCGCGAGGATTTGGCCGCGCATTTCAGGGTTGCTCATCCCATAGAAGCCCTGACAGTAGGCATCAAGTAAGCGGTTGAGGGCCATATGGAAGTCGAGCGCATCGGTCATCTGTGACGCCAGCACGGAGTTCCCGCGCAGGTCAAAGAGGCGTCTGCATGCCATATCAAGGAAGACCGTGCGCAGCCTGCTGTGCCTATTAGCCTCCAGCGTTGCTGGATCGCTGAGGGCCGTCAGCAGTTCGATGTCGCGTCTCAGGTCTCTATTGAGGCTCGCAAAATATAGTGACATTGCCAAGAGCGGAAAAAGCCGCCCGGAACCTGGCAAGAATGCGCCTGTGCATTGTAACTCTTATATGCGAGACTCAATAAGCGATGACTGTAGGAGGTTCAGCGCCTCTCTGTTGACTGCAAGACGCCTGCTCTCGCCAGACGCCCTCTGCTGGTAGATGTACAGCCCCCATGCTGCGGCCAATGCCAGCATAGCGCCTATGAAAGTGGTGGCTAGCAGCTGCCAGAAGACCAGATCCAGGAAGGGTTTCCCGTAACTAATCCTCACATACAGGTCAGTGTTCGCGAGGACCAGCCCGACTGCCAGTGGGAAGAGAACCGCCGGCTGACCTGCCCGGCCCCACAGCCCTTTGATCCTGCCCATCGATCCACCTCGTGTGGCACCCCATATCGGGGCGTGTAGCGCCGTCAGACTTCCGATGACACCAGCACGCCTTGTCGAAGCATCAACGAGCATATCAACGATCTTGACGGCGACTGTGGTATTGCCGTCCGGGGCGCGGATCTCGTGCTTACCCGCTATCCGCGCGTTCGCTGATCCAGGATCTTGCAGAGTTGAGCCATGGCGCTCATGCCCCCGTTACCCATCCCGATACCTTCAGGCTTCGACTGGCAGGAGCCAAGCTCCTGCCCAACGGGCGTTGGCGGGCGTAGGCACGCCCGCCCTACACCTACTCCCCCACGGCGCGGTGGATCATCTCCCTGCGCAGGCGCTCGACCTCGTCCTTGTCGCCTCGGGCAGCGGCCTCGTCGAGCCGCTCCTCCATCGACACGGGAAGGTCCTCGTCTTCCCGGAGGATCTCGACCAGGTTGCCGATGTGCTGGGTCATGTGGGCGCAGAGGGACTTGCCATCCTCCTCCCCTTCCTGTGCGTACCGCTCGGCATGGCGCTCGCCATACTGGGTGATGGAGCGCTGGGCGCGGTAAAGCTCGGCGGCGGCCTGTTCGGGCTGGCCCTGCTGGAGATTCAGGAGCGCCTGGGCGATCGCCCGGTCGCGCTCGATCCAGGGCCACCAGCGCAGGTAGCTCCACTTCATCTCGTCGGAGGCGTCGGATTGCTCGACGAGATTCCAGATGGCATGGTTGTGCTCGGCGTCCTCGCGCGCCTGCATGTAGTCGCCCAGGAGGAAGGCGAAGGAGCGGCGGACATAGTACTGCCACGATTCCTCGCGCAGCGTGACGAACTCGTCGTCGCCCAGGGGCATGCTCGCCTTGCCCTTTGAGGAGAGGTAGTAGTCGACGAGGGATTCCTCGTGATAGGGGCGCTCGCCGTCGGGGCGGCCGCGCAGCTCGAACTCGGAGTCGATCAACGCCTGGCCGCGCACGTCGCCGGTGGAGGAGATGATGGTGCAGCCCTCGACGAATGCGAGGAGCTCTCTGCCAAAGCGCTCGATCTTCCCGATGATGAGGTAGCGGGGATCGCGGTAGAGGCGGTTGATGAACCCCTGTGCGCGGGTCGAGAGCTTGTGGCCCTCAGATTCCTGATCCTGGTTCTCAATGCCACTCATCGAGAGCCTCCCGACGCACACCCATTGGCTAGAAGCTGTTTCATAACCCGCCTAGGCGGGTTATGAAACAGCACCACAAGCCGCCAGGCTCCAGCAGGCGCATTTCATGCCAGCGTCTCTAGCGGACAGCCGGGCGAGCGAGGGTTATGAAATGCGCTCGAATACTTCCCCGCGGCCAGCTTGACCCCCTAGGGGCCGGATGCTATCCTCTGTCCGCTTCTGCCCCGGAGATAAGTCCATGACCCGTCTGCTGAGACTGTCCGCCGTTCTGCTAGTCGCGCTGGCCCTGTCGAGTGCGCCTGTGATGCCCGAAAACCGCAGGCCTGCCCGCCGACCGGTTGGCGGGAACATCTGCCCGCTGTCGGAGGTCCGCGCGGGGCAGATCGCGGTGGCGAAGTCGGTGTTTCGAGGCGCCACGATAGAGTCCTTCCACGTCAAGATCATCGGAGTGGTGCCGAAGTACGACGGCACCCGGAGCATTATCCTCGGGCGCATCCTCGACGGCACAGTGGTGGCGCGGAAGAGCGGCACGATCGGCGGGATGAGCGGGAGCCCGGTGTACATCGGCGGCCGGCTGGCCGGGGCGATCTCGATGGCGTGGGCCTGGAGCAAGGAACCGGTCGCCGGCATCACGCCAATCGAGGATATGCTGGAGGCATGGCAGGGGCCGGCGAAGGCGTCCCCGGCCCCAGGGGCAGGTGGGGCGCGCCTGGCGTCTCCGGTGCGGATCGGCGGAGCAACAGTCGGCCGGATACAGATGGCGCCGGCGCCGCCGAGCGAGCCGGATCCGCCAGGCGTGATGACGCTCGTGCCATTGAGCGGGTTGGTGCAGGTGTCGGGGTTCAACCAGCGCGGCATCGCGCGGGTGCAGGAACTGCTTGCGCCATACGGGCTGCGGGTGGCCGCGGGCGGGGCTGGGGTCGAGGAGAAGATGCGGCCGCCGATGGTTCCGGGCGCGGCGCTGGGGGCGAGGCTGGTCGGCGGCGACTTCGACATGACGGCGCTGGGAACGGTGACGATGGTGGAGGGGAACCGGGTGCTGGGATTCGGACACCCGCTGCTCCAACGGGGGGAAGTCGACCTGCCGATGACGGGCGGCTATGTCTACGACATACTGCCCAGCGTCCAGGTATCGAACAAGATCATGTCGCCGACGCAGATCGTAGGCCGCGTGCTGCGCGACGACCAGAGCGCGATTGCGGGGACGCTCGGCGGGAAGGCCGATATGCTCCCGGTGACCATCGAGGTGGCCGATTCCGACCTGGGCAGGTCTCGGACCTTCCACGTCGAGGTGGCTCGGGTGCGGGAGCTGATGCCGGGGCTGGTGGCATCATCGGTGATGGTGGCGGTCGACGAGATGCGGGGCGAGGTGAGCCGGGGGACGGCGCGGGTGCGGGTGGAGATGGAAGTCGAAGGACGCACGGTCGTGCGCGAGGATGCTGACTACAGCGCGATGGATGCGGCGGCGATTGCAGTCCCCGCGGTGGTCACGCCATTGAGCGTTCTGGCGGAGAACCCGTTCGGCGTGATGCGGGTGAACCGCGTGCGGATCCAGGTCACCACCGCGGGGGCTCGGCGGACGGCGTCGATCGAGCGGGTGACCCTGAACCAGACACGAGTGAAGGCGGGCGATGAGGTCACGTTCACCGCGACCGTTCATCCGTACGGGCAGGCCGAGGTCGATATCCCCGTCAAAGTCAAGCTGCCGGCAGACCTACCCAAGGGGCAGATGCGGGTGGCGGTGACCGGCGGGTCTGCGGCCGACCAGGCGCGCGGGGCGATCGGCGCGCCGCGCCCGGCGCCGGTGAACATGGACCAGATCATCGAGCGGTACATGACGCAGCCGATGGGATCGGAATTGGTGATCCAGGCGGCGCTGCCTCAGGGCGGGGCATCGCTTTCGGGTGAGGAGTTGCCGAACCTGCCGCGGACGGCGATCGAGGCGCTTGGCGCGACGCGGCCGACTGACCTGCGGCCGCTGCCATCGGTGCTCAAGGTGGTCGTGCCGACTGACTGGGTGCTGACAGGCCGACAGGTCGTGATGGTGCCGATCGAGAGCCCGATCGCTGGCACCGGCGGCCCGCCGAAGGGACCGAGGGAGGGCGGCCCGCCGGAGGGGGAGCAGCAGCCGGAGGAAGAGGCCGGCCTGATGTCACCGCTGCCCGGGGCCGAGGAGGCGATGGCGCCGGCGGAGCGGATCGAGCTCGGTGCAGGCCAGCCCCGCCCGGGACCCACAGGCCAGCCTCGCCCGGAGCCCGGCCGACCGAGGGTGAGGAGCCGGAGAAGAAGGAGACGGCGCTGACGCGGGCTGCTGACACGTGGACCGAGAGCGCCGCCAGCGACTACGAGAATGCGAAGCTGGCGGATGTCGCGCTGGCGGGCGATGGTGCGCTCTCGCTCTCTCTCAAGCAGCAGACCCTCGCGACGATCCCCGACGATGTGGTGTGGTCGGTGGCCGCCCGAGACGGCCAGCTCTACGTCGGAACGGGCAGGCGGGGCCGGATCTTCCGCGTGACGGCAGACGGCCAGCTCTCACAGTTCGCCTCGACGGGCGAGATGAACGTTCACTCGCTCGCCTTCGCGCCGGACGGGCATCTCTACGCGGGCACCTCGCCGAGGGGAAAGGTGTTCCGCATCGACGCGGCCGGGAAGAGCGAGCTGGCATTCGACTCCGATAGCACGTACACCTGGGCGTTGGTGGTCGGACCGGACGGCACTGTATACGCGGGCGCGGGCGCGCCGGGGCGGGTGTATGCGATCAAGCCGGGTGCGGGTGCGAAGGTCCTCGCAGACCTACCGGCATCGAATGCGCTCTCGCTCGCGCTCGGGCAAGGCGGCGAGCTGTACGCAGGCACATCTGACGCGGGGCTGATCTTCCGCATCGCGCCGGACGGCGCCGTCACGACGGTCGGGCAGGTCGCGGGAGCGTCCGTAAACGGGGTGGCGCTGGACGCGAAGGGCAACCTCTACGCGACCTGCTCACCCGGGGGGCAGATCTACCGGGCGGCGCCCGGCGGAAAGCCGGAGCTGTACCTGGAGACCGGGCAGCAGACGGCCTTCGGTCTGGCCATGCTGCCCGACGGGACGCCGGTTGTTGCGACCGGGCCGAAGGGACTGGTGATCCGAGCGGTTGGGGCGCTGAAGCCCGAACTGATGTTCGCGCCGGAGTCGGGCATAGCGACGGCAATCGCGGCGACCGTGGGAAGCGCGGCCGCCACCGCGGACCTCGCTGGGGATTCCGGCACAGTGGGCGTTTCGCCCTCGCCGCAGCAGCAGGGCGGCGCGCTCTACGTGGCGACTTCCGGGCCGTCGGTGGTGCGGAAGCTCGGCCCGGAGCGGGCCGCATCCGGCTCGGTGGAGTCGGATGTGCTGGACGCGGAGCGAGTGGCGAGATGGGGGCGGGTGGGCGTCTCCGCGGAGACGCCCGAGGGCACACAGGTCAGCGTGGAAACGCGCTCCGGCGACTCGCCGCTGCCGGGTGAGGGATGGAGCAACTGGACTCCGACCATCAGTGGGACGATCACCAGCCCGCCGGCGCGGTACCTGCAGTATCGGCTGGCGCTGTCTACGGGCAAGCCGAACAGGTCGCCGGTCGTGCGTCAGGTGAGCATCTCCAGGCGGCCGAAGAATCGGGCGCCTCAGGTGACGATTCGAAGCCCGGAGGCGGGGCAGCGGCTATCGAAGCAGCAAAGCATGAAGTGGCAGGCGCAGGACCCGGACAAGGACCCGCTTATGTTCAGGGTCGAGGTGTCGCCTGACTTCGGCGCAACGTGGACGGAGCTGGCCAAGAACCTGCCGGATGGGAAGTACGACTGGGACACGACGAAGCAGAAGGACGGCCGGTATCTGCTCAGGGTTACGGCGAGCGACGCGTTGAGCGAGCCGGACGATCCGATGTCGGATGAGAGCAGCGAGGTCGTCTGGGTGGATAACACAGCGCCTGCTGTGATTCTGTTCAGGAGTTCGCTTGCAGTGGACGACCAGCGGCGGGCATCGCTGAGCGGCATGGCGAGCGATCAGCTGTCGCCGATTCGAAGCGTCGAGTACCGGGTGACGGTGGCGCAACCGCAGCCTGCATCCCGTCCAGCAATGCCCGCACAGCCCGCGAAGGCGGATCCGCTCCCGACGCCAGATGATGCTGTGTGGCATTCTATCCCGCTCGGGGCAGTGGAGAGCTCGCTCGCGGCGGTATCGATCGTGACAGATCGACTCAAGGTCGGGAAGCACAAGCTGACCGTGCGGGCGTTCGACGCGGCGGGGAACCTCGCCAGCGACAGCATTGATGTCGAAGTAAAGGAACCTCAGGCGCCGGCGACACCGCCGCCCGCCGCGGCGCCCCCGGTTCCGGCGGCAGCGCCGGCCGAGAAGTCGGCGGAGGCCGGGACGGCGGCCGGCGCGCCCACGGAGCAGCCGAAGCCGGCCGGGCAACCGGAGGGGGCCCAGCCTGCCGGATCAGCGCCTGCCACGCCCGCGCCGAAACCGTAGCCTGCGGACCGGTCCCGGAAGCCATCCGGTTCCCCGCGCCTTGGCGCGTTTGCGCTCGGTGATGCGCAGGTAGATGTCCTGCGCAGTCTCGCGGTCGACCGCCACCTGAGCCTGACCCGCAGCGGCGAAGCCGTCGCTCCCAGCCAACCCACCGCTGTCACGTTCCACGGGAGCTCCGCTCCCGCCCAACTGGAACACGTAGGAGGGTGTGGTCTGCACGAGAGTGATCGGGGTGCCTGGGATCACGCCCATCGCCAGCATCCGCTGCATCAGTTCCCGCCGGCGGCCGTGAATGTAGGCGACGACGCCTGACTGGCCGGGGGAGAGGTCGGCGAGGGCGGAGATGACCTTCCCGGGCGCGCGAGCGCGGGCGCGGCAGCAGTCGCCTGGGGGGATCGGGCTTCCGTGGGGACAGACCTTCGGGTGGCCGAGCAGCGTGCAGATCTCGTCATCGATCCCTTTATGGAGCAGGTGCTCGAACTTGCAGGCAGTCTCGGCCACCTCTTGCTCATCCAGCTCGAGCACGTCCGTGAGCAGTCGCTCGGCCAGGCGCTCTCGCCTGACGACCGAGGCGGCCTCGGCTTTCCCGTGATCCGTGAGCGAGACTAGGCCGTCCCGCTGTTCGATGAGGCCGGCATCTACGAGCTCTGCGATGACGTGCGCGTCATCGGGCTCACCGGCCGGTGGGCAGAAAGCTGGCTCCCGCCTATCGACCTCTTCGCCGGCCTGCCATAGCTGCGCGAGGGCCTCCTCGGCGCTTTCGGAGAGAACAGGATCGTCCATCTACACGCTCACTTTCAGCGCGATGAGCACGGCGTTGAGCAGGTAGCCGACGCCGAATGCGAAGGGAAGGATGATGGCGGCGACCGCGACCGCAGCGCGGGCGCCGCGCTCCTTGACCATGACCAGGAACTGGGCGATGCACGGTACGAAGAGGGTGATCGTGACCATCGCCACGACTAGCGGAACGCCCGAGATGACGCCTTCGCTGTGAACGTCGAAGAGGCGGGCCGCGCCGTAGTCTCGCCGGAAGAAGCCGAAGAGGAATGCGTCCGCGGCCGAACCCGGCAAACCGATGGCCTCCACCGCAGGGCGCAAGGCCGCAAGCGCGAGCTGGAAGAGGTGGGTCAACTCGCCCAGCCAGATGAGCACACTGGCGAACAGGAAGATGGGGATGACTTCGGACGCATACCACTTCAGTCGGGAGAAGGTCTTGGTGGCAACGTTGCGGAGAGACGGCCAGCGCATCGGGGGGATCTCGAGGTAGAAGCAGGCGGCATCGCCGGGCAGGATCCTGGCGGCGAGAAAGCCTGACAGGAGGAACGCGCCGCCGACCACGCCGGCCCAGATCGCCAGGCCGAGCGGGTGGGTGGCGAGCAGCCCGAGGATGACGCCGAGCTGGGCCGAGCATGGGATGGCGAGCGCGAGCAAGAAGGTGGCGATGATGCGTTCGCGCCGGGTCTCCAGCATGCGGGTCACGAGCGTCGCCATGGTGTCGCAGCCAAGGCCGAGGACGAGCGGGATGACGGCCCGGCCGGAGAGGCCGATCTGCTTGAAGATCCGATCGACGAGCATGGCGAGCCGAGGCAGATAGCCGGAGTCCTCGAGCAGGGCGAAGACCAGGAAGAACGCGCCCACGAGCGGCAGGATGATGGCGAATGCATAGCGGAGGCCGAGGGTGAGGACCCCGTACTCGCCGACGAAGAGCTGTGAGATCGCCGGCCAGGGGAGAAGTCGCTCGACCAGTGCGGTCAGCGCCGGGTTGATAATGCCGGTGAAGAGGCGCTTGTCGAGGAGGTCGACAGCAAGTCCGGCGGCAAGCCGGCCCACGACGAGGTAGAGGCCGAAGTAGAGCACCGCGAGGAGGATCGGGATGCCCGCCACCGGGTGCATGGCAAGCGCTCCGAGGACCTCGCGCGCGTCGCGGCGGACGGCACGCGGCCGCGCGGCGACGGCAAGAGTGGCCAGCCGGTCGGCCGCGCGCTGCCGGGCGATGGCGATGGGGGAGGACAGGGGATCCCGGTGCTGCCGTTCGGTAGCTGCAACGATTCGCTCGATCTCCGGCGCGGCCTCGGGGTCGTGCGCGCTGACCGCTGCCCAGGCGCTCTGGTCGCGCTGGAGCAGGAGGAGGGCGATGGCGCGAGAGGCGATGCGGTAGCTGCCGCGCAGGTGGTCGGCAATGTGAGAGAGGGCCGACTCGATCGGCTCGGGATACTGCACTCGGAAGGCGGATGTGGCCAGGGGAGGGCGGCCGATCAGCGCGCGGAGGCTGTCCATTCCCAGGCCTGCGGCGGCTGCGGTGGCGATGACCGGCAGGCCGAGTTCTCTGGTCAGGCGATCCGGATTGATGGCGAGGCCGGCCCGCTGCGCCTCGTCGATGATGTTGACGTCGAGGACGACGGGAATGCCGGCCTCGATGAGCTGGAAAGTGAGCGGGAGCGAGCGGCGCAGGTTCCGAGCGTCCATCACGTGGACGATGAGGTCCGGCGGCTCTGTCATCAACAGATCCTGGGTGACACGCTCGTCCTCTGAGAAGGGCGCGAGCGAGTAGGTGCCGGGGGTATCGATCACCTCGACGAGCACGTCGCCTATGGGAGCGCGGCCGCGGGAGACCTCGACGGTGGTGCCCGGGTAGTTCGAGACGACAGCATAGCGGCCGGTGAGCTGGTTGAAGACGACGCTCTTGCCGACGTTGGGGGAACCAACGAGCATCACCGTGCGGCGCGCGACCGGCCCGGCGAGCGGGCAGGTGTCACACCCGCAGCCGCTGTGGCCAGTGATGACGCGCTTGAGGAACTGCAGGGCCGCTGCGCTCATGGCTGCTTCGTCCGTTGTGGACGGGCCACCCTGATCGTCTCGGCCAGGTTGCGGCCGATGGTCCGCGCCTCGCCGTTCACCTCCAGCACCACGGCGCTGCCGAGCGGCTCACGCCGCTTGATGGTGACGACAGCGCTTGGCAGAAGGCCCTGCTCGGTGAGGTAACGGATGACCTCTGCTGACTCATCCTCGAGGCAGACGATGGTGAGCGGACGGTTCACCGGCGCGTCGAGAAGCGAGATGCTGCGGTCAGTGATCGAACTGATGGGATTGCCGTGCGGGCAGACTTCGGCGCCGAGCCGCTCGGCAATGCGGTTCTCGACATCGGGCGAGAGCGCGTGCTCAAGACGGCAGGCCTCGTCGTGGACCTGGTCGAGCGGCACGCCCAGCATGTCGGTGAGGAGCCGTTCGGCGAGGCGATGGCGGCGGATGATTGCCCGGGCACGCCGCTGCCCGTCCGGTGTCAACTCGATGCGGCCGTAGCGGCGATAGGAGATGAAGCCCTGCTCGGCCAGGCGCTTGAGCATGCCGGTGACAGAGGCCGGCGTTACGCTGAGGCGCTGGGCGAGGGCCGTAGTTGAGAGCGCGTTGCGCTTGACGCTCAGGCGGCAGATCGCCTCGAGGTATTCCTCGACTGCGCCGGTCATCAGCTGGTGCTGTGTCACTGGCGACATTCTGTAGCCCATCCAATCTCTTAATTTAGCTTCGCCTAAATTATACCATGTCGGGGCACCATGTCAAACAACCTGGTGGGAGGCGGGAACGTATCACTGGCCGTACATCGCCCTGCCGCTGTAGTGGCGGTGAACAGGAGGGCAGTACGACCTGCGGAAGCCTCGAACCGGGCATCAGGGGAGAAAGGGATACAATGACGAAGGTGTTGTCGTGCAAGGCCGTTGGAGTCGACTGCGACTGGGTGGGCAAGGGGCAGACCGTGGACGAGGTCATGGCGAAGGCGACGGAGCACGCCAAGAAGGCCCACGGCATGAATGAGCTCCCAGCCGAGATGGTGGCGAAGGCGAAGGCCGCGATCAAGGACGAGTAGCATCGTCGGTCAGGGAGGGAAGAGGGAGCCCGCCCTAGGCGGGCTCCCTTCGCGCGTGAGCGGGGAAGCGGCCGCGCGCGTCGAAGATGACCGGCGGCCACCTCGGGAGGGGAGCGCCTTGGACGACCGCGAAGTCGGGAAGCTGTGGGACGGGAACGCCGACGCGTGGACGCTCCTCGCGCGGCAGGGCTATGACATCTACCGCGACTACCTGAACACGCCCTGGTTCCTGGGGATGCTGCCCGATGTGGCGGGACTGCGCGGCCTGGACATTGGATGCGGTGAGGGGAACAACGTCCGCTTGGTCGCGCAGCGTGGCGCAACCATGGTTGGAGTGGACATCTCGTCGAAGTTCGTCTCACATGCGCGCGACCATGAGGCATCGGAGCCGCTCGGCATTCAATATGTGAACGGCAGCGGGAGCGCGCTCCCCTTTGCCGACGAGAGCTTCGACTTCGCCGTCGCCTTTATGAGCCTGATGGACATGGCGAACCAGGCCGAAGCTGTCCGCGAAGCATATCGTGTCCTCAAGCGAGGCGGCTTCCTCCAGTTCTCGATCACACACCCGTGTTTCAACACACCTCGATTCAAGCCGGTGCGGGATGAATCTGGGGAGCGGGTGGCTGTGGAATGCGGAGACTACTTCAACCAGCCGCAGGGACGGGTAGATGAATGGATATTCGGCGCTGCGCCGCCGGAGGCGAGGGAAGGGCTCCCGAAGTTCAAGGTGCCCCGGTTCTACCACACCCTGAGCGGTTGGCTGACCATGCTGCTCGACGCCGGCTTCCAGTTGCAGGCAGTCGCCGAGCCTATTGCCGATGACGAAACCGTGGCCAAGTGCCCGCATCTGGCCGACACGCGCATTGTCGGGTACTACCTGCATATGAGGTGGAGGAAGGCGATCTGATAGCAGTCGGCGGGCATGCGCCGCCCCTGGCGGCGACATACCCGCCCTACAGACTGCCGCGGGCTTGTCCTACCGCAACCTCTCCCTGCGGAATTGCAGCGAGTTGAAGTCCGGCTCTGCGATGACAGTGTAGGGGAACAGCGCGATATGCACCACGCCGCAGTCGAAGAGCAGCGCAGTGCCGCTCAGGTCACCGATCAGCAGTACAGCATCGTGGTGACTGAGGGGGCGGTCGTCGAGCGGCGCCGCGCCCCTCAGCTCGCGGCCAGTGAGGTCGAAGAGGTCGCCGTCGTCCGGCGTGTCCTTCGGTGACATGCGGACGGAGCGGAGGCCGTTGAGCCAGCGCAGGATGTCCTTCTCGTGGAGCGCGGTCCGCTTCTCGCGGTGCCCGCCAGAGACCGGCACCGGGTCCTCGTGCTCGAGCGCGTCGATGACATATGCCTCTAACAGGTCGGGCCACATCGCCTCGAAGAGCTTCCTTGAGCTATAGAGATCGGCGGCAAGGATCTCGTCGCCGACCACGGCAACGACGCCGATCGCCTTCGGATGGTTGTCGGACAGATCGGTCAGCGCGCGAAGGTAGGGGTTCATCTTCTCGCGGACCGCTTCGCTGTCATGCACGGATCGCAGCGCGCCGGTCGCGCTGGGAGCGCGGAGGGCCCGCTGCTGCTCCGCGACGCCCGACCAGACCGCACCCTGGCCACCGCCCCTTCCGCCGCCGGCCGCGGCGCCACGGACCCTCGCGCCGGCGAGCGAGTGGCCGGTGCTGAACCCACTCCCGCGGCCCGCCCACCGGCCGTGCTCGACGCAGAAGACCGAGATGGTGAGGTCGCTCTTCGGCGGCAGGATCAGGTCATCGCCGGCGATGCGGTCCTGCTTGCCGCCCCGCAGCATCTCGCCGGCCATGACGAACACCGGCTCCTTGGCGCGGGTGCGGATGCGAACGCGGTTGACCTCTGACTCATCCAGCTCCGTGACCTCGACGAGGCCCTGCTTGACCGCCTGGTCGAGAGTGAGGTCGACGTGCGGGACCTTCGCCCCGACGACCGAGATGGCGAAGAGCGAGAGGTTCCCGTGGCGCTCCGGCGAGTCGACGCGGACCCGATTGGCGTAGTCGACTACCGGGTTCACAGTGCCGCACTGCGCCGCCTCCTTCTCGGCCGGCGGCCGGCGTGTGCCGCGGCGCGATGTGCCAGTGGCCGCGAACGCGGCGAACGCGATCAGCATGACGGCGGACGCGATGGATAGAGCCTTTGTCTTCATCGTATGCCTCCCATCAAGGGAGGGGAGTCCGTGTGAGTAGACTCCCCTCCTGCGCCGGACCTGCTACCTGACCTCAAGCTCCGCCGGCTTGGCGGTCGCTTTGATCTCAGGGTTGTAGTAGCGGTAGACCGTGGACGCCGGGGTGGCCGCCCTGATCGGGAACCTCGCCCGCAGGCGGTAGGAGAGTTCGAGCGGCTTGTGCGAGGCGAGCTTGTCGAGGTAGACGATGATCTGGCGAGCGGCGATGGTGTACTTCTTGATCACGCCGCGCTCGACGAGCTTGTCCAGGTCCTCGCTCAGGACGGTGAATCCGGGCGGCAGGCCGAGGTCGATCACGATCATATTGGCCTCGCGCGCGTCGTTGTTCAGCACGCGCACGGTCGCGGTCACGATGTCATCGGTGGCGAGCTTCGTCCGGTCATAGCTCACATCGATCTTCAGCAGCTCCTGGGCTGACGGCTTCACCAACGACCACGGCATGTAGTACTTGCTGACGATCTGATAGAGCGCGCTGCCCTTGCCCTTCAGGGTGATGGTGACGTCGTTCTCGCCGGTCTGGGTGAAGCTGCGCGCGTCCACCTGCCGGATCACATCGTAGTCGGCCTGGGTGATCTGGAACGAGGCCGCCTCTTTGCCGTTGACGCTGACCGTGACCGTCCCGCTGATCTCCTGCGCGGCCTGGCGCATGGAGAGCAGCAGCGTCTTCAGCGCCCAGACAGTCGCCTGAGTCGTCTGCCAGGTGCCGAAGCTGTCCTTGCTGCGGATCAAGTAGGTGATCGCCTTGTTGGTCAGGTCGAGATAGCGGCCGGACTTCACCAGCGCGTAGGCGGCGAGCGCCGTGGTCTCCAGATCGGCGGAGGCGTTCTTCGCGGAGGTGAAGGTCGGGACGTCGGTCTTCCAGTAGGCGACCGGCCCTTCGACGAGGGCGAGCTTGGCGAGCGCGGCGAGGACGTCGGCCGTCACGTCGGTCTTGCGGCCGCTGCTGAGATAGGCGTTGGCGATGACCGCCAGCGCGTACGCGTCCCTGGCTTCCTTCCAGTGCGCGTCGAGGTAGCCGAAGGCCTTGTCGAGGGCCGCGCCCTTGTAGCCGGACTCGGCCAGCGCCCAGGCGATGTAGGCGGTCCCGCGGAGGGCGTCGGTCTGGCGGTTGATGATGCCCTCGGCGATGCCGCCCTTGTCGGGCTCCCACGAGCCGTCCTTCTGCTGGAGGCCTGCGAGCCAGTTCTGGGTGCGGGTGATGACGTTCTCATCGACCTCGTGCACGCGGCTCATATCGCGGAACTCCAGCAACCCGTAGGAGGTCAGCACCTTGTGCGCCGGCGCGTCGCCGAACCAGGAGAACCCGCCGCCCTTGACCTCGAAGGAGAGCAGGCGCTGGTAGCCGACATTGATGTACTGCTCGGCCTTCATCTGGACCTCGGGCTTGGCCATCTTCGCCGAGTTCAGGTAGTCGAGCACGAGCACGTTCGGGTATGTCACCGAGCTGGTCTGCTCGAAGCACCCGAACGGCATGCGCAGGAGCGCGTCCAGGCCCTCTACCGCCTGGCTGAAGAGGCCCGGGTAGATCTTCACGAGGATCGTGGAGGCGCCGGGGATGGCTTCCGTCGGGATGGTCACTTGCTGGCGAACCGTGCCATCGAGTCGGTCGTTCCAGGTGTCGCGGCGCTCCTCGCCGTCTGGCAGCACCTCGATCCGGCGTTTGATTGCATCTTCCAGGCGCGTGCCGCGGGCGTGGACGGTCAGTGAGTGGTTGCCGATGCCCTTGGCGCGGATGCGGTAGTAGATCGCCTTGATGTCGGAGGCGCCGATATCCACCGACTTCTCGGCCTCGTCGCCGACCAGCTCGAACCACGGCTCCTGCTCCAGCGACAGCTTCACGGTCTGCTGCTCGGGCAGGTAGTTGTACGCCGCGATCGGGATCGATATCTCGTCGTTCTGCGTCAGCGCGACGGGCAGGTCGATGTCGATGAAGAAGTCCTGGAAGACGCGCAGGCCGCTGGTCGTCGAGCCGAGCTGGCCCTTCTGCGAGGAGGCGAGAGCCTGCAAGCGCCAGGTCGTAATCGAATCGGCCATCTGCACGGTGACAGTGGCGCGGCCGCGCTCGTCGGTGATGACCGCCGGGTTCGCGTACATCGTCTCGGGGAAGAACTGCCGCAGGCGGACCTGAGGCTGGGCGGCCTCGGGCTTTGTCGCAGCAGGCGCAGGAAGCGCCATCGGCATCGCCGCCTTGAACATGACCCGATCAGCCGCCTCCTCCAAGACCATGCCGCCAGCCATGCCCCCGCCGCGCCCGCCAACCATGCCGCGCCTGAGGCGCATGCCTTCCTTCGCCCACTGCCCGATGTCCTGAATGTCGTCGCTCGTGTCCCACTTGCCATCGGGGCCGGCCGAGTTGAGGGTGCAACTGACCTGGTACCAAACGACGCGGTACGGGTGGCCCCAGCGGTCCCGCAGGTCGGCCTTCTTCAGCAGGCCCTCATCGACGAGCGTCTGGATGTCCGCGTTCTGAGCGAGGTACTTGCGGTGGATCTCATAGTACCGGCGCAGCGCGCGGTCGATCTTCTCGGCGTCGCGGGCCATCTCTTTGGTCCACGTCTCCATCGCCTGTTGCACGCGCTGGTCATAGGTATTCACGTTCAGCGTGTACGGATCGCGCCGCTGCGAGGCAGCAAAGAGGACCGTCGCGGCGCGCTGGCGGAGCGCGTCCTCTTCAGCCGGTTTCGCCCCCTCGAATGGCAGCTTGCCGGTGACGATGCCCTCCGGGGTGAAGCCGTGTATCTCGTAGCGCGGCTCGAGCAGTTCCTTCTCCAGCGCGAAGTAGATGCGCTCGAGGCCGGGCTGCATCTCCTGGAGGGCGAAGACGCTCTCATCGACGATGGTCACGCCGAGCGCCGCGAGCGTGGGCTTGCCATGCTGATCGCGAACGGCGAAGTTCAGCTCGGCCTTGTCGCCAGGGCGGTAGGTATCCTGGTTCGGGCGCACCTCGACCACGAGGTCGTTCGCCGGCTCGACGTAGAGCAGGCGCGTGTCGCGGATAATGTTCTCGTCCGGTAGAATCTGATAGGCGTTGACCTGGAGCGTGCCCTGGAGATCGGCGGTCAGTGGAAGCTCGAACTCGGAGCGGCCGCCCTTCAGGTCCACGGCGCGGGTGAGCACAGTCTGGTTGTCGCGGATCACGTCGACGTAGGTCGTGCCCTTCTGCTTGGTCGAAATGACCGTAAAGTCCACCGACTCGCCGACCTTGGCGATGGCACGGGAAGAGCGGAGGATGAGAGACTGCTCGGACCCGCTGGTCGCCAGATCGAAGTGCCGGGAGACTCGATGACCTGCCGAGTCAGCGACCTGCATGTCAATGCCGCTCGTCTGGGCAGTCGCCTTGCCGTGTGCCTCGAAGATGCCGGCCGCATCGGTCTTGCCCTTGGACGGCGAGCCGCCGGACACCGTCGCCGTGACCGACGCGCCTGCGACAGCCCTGCCGTCGGGAGTCGAAACGAGCACGTAGATGACGTTGTCCAGCCCGGGCCTCAACTCGCCCGACTCCGGCACTGCAACAACCAGCAGCGGGTCCTTCGCCACCGGCACGGTGTTGGTAATCTTCTCGGTGTGCTCGGCCTTGTCGGTCACCTCGACATCGAGCTTCACGAAGGCGTTGCCCTGCTCCAGCGGCAGGCCGACGAACGTATCCGGCAGCTTCGTCTCGAACTTGAAGGTCCCGTTCTCGTCGGTCTTGCCCTTGATCTCGGCCACCTCGTTGAAGCCGATGTCGAAGGTCGAGACGGTGATGAGGACGTCCGAGTCGGAGGTCGGCTTGCCGAAGAAGTAGTCGCACTGCACCTTACCCGTGACCGTCTCGCCGGGGAGATAGTACGAGTGGTCGGTCGTCATGCTCATCTTGAACTTGGGCAGGACGTAGCGCTTGACCTCGACGGTGCGTTCGGCCTGGCCGTCCTCGCTAATCGCCCGGATCGTGTAGCGGCCCATGTTGATCTCGTCGGCGAGGGTGAAGTCGGCCGAGACGATCCCGAACTGAGATGCCCTGGTCGTCTTCTTGAACACCTTGTTGCCGTTCGCGTCCTCAACCTCGAGGGTGATCGGATCGCCCGCGTCCGGGACCATCGACGGCCGGCGAAGCGCCAGCGCGCGCAGGTGGATGGTCTGGGACGGCTGGTAGAGCGGCTTGTCGGTGGTCAGCAGGATCTGAGTCTCGCGAGCGATGGTGACGGAGCTCTTCACATCGTCGATGCCCAACCTGGAAACCACGCGCACCGACATCTCATAGGCGCCGGGCTTCACGTCCGGCACGCTGAGCTTCGCGTCGAGTGTGCCGTTCCGAAGCTCGCCGTCATACAGGCTCGTCTTGCTGACGCCCTGCTGGTCAGTTGGTGCGAGGGCGATGTGGACGGCGCCGCCGACCGGCTGGCCGCTATTGTGGTTGGTCACGATCACCCTGAGTGAAGCCGGGCCACCGGCGAGCCAGCGAGTCTGGCCCATCACGACGGTCTGAAGCGGAGATATGTCGCCCGAGGATGGCTGGGACCCAGCGCCGATCGCGACGGAGATGCCGACTGCGATGGCGGCAAACGCCAACCATTTGGCCAGATAAAGGCTTGATTTCTTCATCCTGAGTCGCTCCCTTTGCGTGACAACCTGGGAATCTCGTCCGTTATCTTAGACCCGAAGCAACGGGAAAATGTTCCGCGGACCCAACAAGGCCAGGCGAACCTCACCCCGCGTCTCTGTTGGCTGTCCCTCTCTGGCTATCGCCCCCCTCTCCGCGCGCGGAGAGGGGGGAAGGGGGGTGAAGTTCACGAAGAGGGTGCCAGAAACCACAACCGAAGGGATATCGCATGGGCGCACGTCGGGGCGAGCGGTATATCGGGCCGTACGAAATCCTGATGTCACATCCGGTCTATGAGAACGCGTGGCTGAAGCTGCGGGAGGACCGGGTGAAGCACCGGAACGGGCAGGAGAGCACCTTCGGCATTGTCAGCACGAAGCCGGGCGTAACGGTGCTGCCCATGGACGAGGATGGCACCGTCTCTCTGGTGCGCGAGTTCAAGTACGCGCTTGGGGACACGACGCTCGAGGCGGTGAGCGGCGCGATCGAGTCGGGCGAGACGCCGGAGCAGGCGGGCTTGCGGGAGATCGGTGAAGAGGTGGGGCTGGTGGCGGCGGAGTGGGTGGACATGGGTGTCATCAACCCGTTCACGACGCTCGTCCACTCACCCAACCACATGTTCCTCGCCCGTAAGCTCTCGCCCATTCGCCGCAGCCCGCAGGCCGGTGAGCAGATCGAGGTTGTGAGAATGCCGTTCGACGACGCGCTTCAGGCGGTGCTGCGCGGCCAGATCACGCATGGAGCGTCGGTGGCGGTGATACTGAAGACGGAGATATTCGTGAAGCGCGGCGCGAGAAAGTAGCGGGAGCGCGCGGAGGGGCTTTCCTACGAGGCAGCAGCGCCCGCCAGCTCCGCCCCGCGCTCCATCGCCCGGACGTTGATCGCGATGAGGTGCTCTTTGCCCTTCGGCGCGAAGAGGCGCATGGCCTCGACCAGGCTGTCGGTCGACACGATGGGCCGGGCATGGAGAAACGCTCCCAGCATGATGACGTTGGCAACGCGCAGATCGCCCAGGTCCTCGGCCGCCTTGCTTGCAGGGATCCGTATCAGCTCGCCGGCATCGAGCTTCTCCGGGAGGTGCACGAGAGAGGAGTTGGTGATGAGGAGTCCGCCGGGCTTCATGCGGCCGGCGAACTTCTGCATCGAGGCGTTATCCAGGATCAGCAGCGAGTCCGCGAGCGAGACCTCGGGCGAGCCGATGCGGTTCCATGACACAATGATGGTGCAGTGGACTGCGCCGCCTCGCATCTCGGGACCGTAGGAGGGCGCCCATACCACCTCCCGTCCCTCCGACAGCGCCGCGGTGGCGAGGAGGCGCCCGGCGAGCACGATCCCTTGCCCGCCGAAGCCCGCGATGAGCAGCTCGTGGTAGATCTCGCCGCTGCTGCTCATCTGTTCAATCCCGTAGGGGCGACCCGGCGGGTCTCCCAGGGCGAGTCACTGACTCGCCCCTACCATTCACGTCCCGGAGCTCAGGCGCGACGACAAACTCCTTGAGCGGGTAATACGGCACCATCGTGTCTTCGACCCACTGAAGCGCCTCCTGGGGCGGCATGCCCCAGCGGGTGGGGCAGGTGGAGAGCACCTCGACCAGTGAGAATCCCAGTCCGTCGAGCTGGGCACTGAAGGCGGTGCGGATGGCGCGCTTCGCCTCTCTCACCCGCTGCGGGTTCGAGACGGTCACCCGCGAGATATAGGCCGGCCCCTCGAGTACCGACAGCAACTCGCAGACGCGGATCGGATTGCCTGCGACCTTCGGGTCACGGCCGCGAGGGGTGGTGCTGGTCTTCATCCCGGGCAGCGTGGTCGGGGCCATCTGCCCGCCGGTCATGCCGTAGACGGCGTTGTTGATAAAGATGATGCTAATGTTCTCCCCCCGCGCGGCTGCGTGGATCGTCTCGGCGATCCCGATCGACGCGAGGTCACCATCGCCCTGATAGGTGAAGGCGAAGAGGTCCGGCCGGACGCGCTTCAGCCCAGTCGCGACAGCGGGCGCGCGGCCGTGTGCGGCCTCGATCATGTCACACGCGAAATAGTCGTAGGCAAAGACCGCGCAGCCGACCGGCGCGATGCCGACGGCCCGCTTGACCAGATCGAACTCATCCAACAGCTCGGCGACGAGCCGGTGTACGATGCCGTGGGTGCAGCCGGGGCAGTAGTGCATCCGCACAGGCTCGAGCGCCTGCGGACGTTCGAAGACGACGGTAGTGGGTTTCTTCTCGGTCTGCATGCTAGTGTGTCTGCCTATCGGCCAACTTCTGCACGGCCTCCAGCACGTCGGCCGGTGTGATCACAATGCCCCCGGTGCGCCCCAGGAGATGCACCGGGCAGCGGCCTTCGACCGCCAGGCGCACATCCTCGACGAGCTGCCCGAGGCTCAGCTCTACCACCAGGATCGCCTTGACCCGACCGGCCAGCGCCGCAATCGCCTCAGACGGAAAGGGGAAAAGGCCGATCGGGCGCATCAGGCCGACGCGGATGCCGTCCTTGCGGGCGAGGTCGATGGCGGTGAGCGACACCCGCGCGGCGGTGCCGTAGGCGACGATAGCGAGGTCGGCATCGTCCAGGTTCTCGCCGGCAAAGCGCAGTTCGTTTCTCGCCATCTCCTGATAGCGCGCCTCCATGCGAAGGTTCACCCGCTCCAGCTCCGGGGGGTTGATGTAGAGCGAGTTGATGATGTTGCGCGGCCGGTCGGTGGCGCCATCGGTCGCCCACGGCTTTCGAGGGAGAGCCGCCGGGTCGATGACATCTGTGGGCAGGATGATCGGCTCCATCATCTGGCCGAGGAGCGCATCGCCCAGGATCAGCACCGGGTTGCGGCAGCGGTCGGCGATCTCGAACGCCTCGCGGGTGAGGTCGTACATCTCCTGCACGGACCAGGGCGCGAGGACGATGGTGCGGTAGTCGCCATGCCCGCCGCCCTTCACCGCCTGGAAGTAGTCCGCCTGGGAGGGCGCGATGTTGCCCAGACCGGAGCCGCCGCGCATGATGTTCACGATCACGCAGGGAAGCTCCGATTCGGCGAGATAGGAGATCCCCTCCTGCTTCAGGCTGACGCCTGGGCTCGAGGAGGCGGTCATCGCCCGGGCGCCGGCCGCGGCCGCGCCGTAGACCATGTTGATGGCGGCGAGTTCGCTCTCCGCCTGGAGGAACACGCCGCCGACCTCCGGCATGTGCTTGGCGAACTCCTCCGGGATCTGGTTCTGAGGGGTGATGGGGTAGCCGAAGAAGGCGCGGCAGCCAGCGTCGATCGCCGCCTGAGCGATGGCCTCGTTGCCGCGCAGCAGTATTCGTTCACCACGAGAGACGGGCATTGCAGCCTCTACGTTCTACCGTCGGCCGCCTGAAGGCAGGAGGCAAGCTCCTGCCCAACGGGGGAGGCCGCGGGCCTGCCCTACCGGCATCTTACAGCACCACGAGATTGTCGCGATGGATCGCTTCGTCGAAATCGCGATGGCCCAGAAGCTTCTGGATGTCCTTCGACTTGCGGCCCTGGATTCTCTTCAAGTCTGCTGATCCGTAGTTTGCCAATCCACGCGCGATCTCGCGCCGATTGCCGCCGTCTGCCACCAGCACAGAGACCATGTCGCCAGCCTCGAAATCGCCCTCGACCGAGACAACGCCGACCGGCAGCAGGCTCTTGCCCTGGGTCAGGAGGGCTCCGGCCGCGCCCTCGTCTACAACCAGCTTCCCCTTGGGCCGGACCGCGTAAGCGATCCAGCGCTTCCGAGCGCGCAGCTTGGCGGGCTTGGGCACGAAGATCGTGCCGACATCCTCCCCTGCCATGATGCGCCGTATCACGTCCCGCTCCCGGCCGGCGGCGATGACCATGATGACGCCTGCGTTCATCGCCAGCTTCGCCGATTCCACCTTGGTCCTCATCCCACCTCGCCCCGCCGGACCGGCGGTGTCGGCGGCGCGCTCCTCCATCTCGGAGGTGATGTCGGTCACCAACGGGATCAACTTGGCATTGTGGTTGTGGTGGGGATCGCCGTCGAAGTAGCCGGCAACATCAGAGAGGGAGAGGAGCACATCGGCGTCGAGCTTGGAGGCCACGACCGCGGCCAGTCGGTCGTTCTCGCCGATCTGGACGCCCTCGGCAGAGACGGAATCGTTCTCATTCAGCACTGGCACGACGCGGTACTCGCCCAGCAGTGTCGTGAGCGTGTTGCGCAAGTGCAGGTAGCGCCGGAAGTCCGAGAGCTCCGCCTGGGTCAGCAGCACCTGGGCGATGGGCTGGCCGAACCGCCCGAAGATCTCGCGGTAGCGCCACATGAGCTCGATCTGGCCGACCGCGGCAGCCGCCTGCCGCGCCGGAAGGTCGAGGCTGCGGTCGTGGATGCCGAGCTGATTCCGACCGGAGCGGATGGCGCCGCTCGTGATGAGCACCACCTCCTTGCCGGCGCGGGTCAGCTCACAGATCTGCTCGGCCAGATGGGTGAGGTTCGCGACGTCGACTTCGCCGTCGGCGGTGGTGACAACGAGCGAGCCGAGCTTCACGACGATGCGTGACGCGTCTTTGAGCTGGGAACGAACCGCGGACACAGTCGGGGCCTCTGAGCGGATTCTACCACGTCGCCCAGCGACTGTCGAACCGGGCGGCTAAGCGCGACCCGATAGACTGACGGGCTTGTAGGTCCAGTACTGGAGCTTCACCGCGAGTGCCGCCCTGGGCATGTGCCGCTCTCTTTCGACGAACCAGCAGAGCACGTTGATGTCGTACTGATCCCATCTCCGCAGCGCGTCGTCCATTCCGTCGGGAAACGGGCCGGCGGGCTCCACCTGAACGTGCTGCTCGCCCAGGAGCCGCGCCGCCGCGGCCCGCAGGTAGGCCGCTGGAGCCACCCGCGCGCCGCCTAGGCTGACGGCATCCGGCACGCGGCCCTTGCAAGCGATCCAATCCTCGACCGCGCGACAGGCCTCGCCGATCTCAGCGGCTGACGAGGCTACGGACGCCGTGTGAGTTGGCGGCAACTCGACAGGGCCGATGATCTTGCGCAAAGGCACATGTTCCGCCCCGAGATGCAGGTTCGCCCAGGTAATGGCCGCGAAGCTTTCCGCGAGCGTGAGAGTCACGCCGCCGACATCCGCGAACGACAGCTGCCGCCGGACCGCTCGCGCCGCCTCCAGCACCTGAGCAGGGGTGAGCCAGACCGGGTCCTTCGCGGTCTCGTCGGTGACCTCGTCGTAGGTGGTGAAGGTGGCGCCATGGCGATCGCGCGCGTAGTCCACGAGCGCGCCCAGATAGGCAAGCCGGCTGTCCGTCTCCTCCGGCGCGACGTGCTCGACGATCTCGTAGGGCGGGCGGGTGCGCGGGTTCGGCACGCCCGCGAAGGTGGCGAGGCTCCACCAGCTATCAGCGATGAACCGGCAGGGGTGGAACCGCACATTGATCAGGCTCTCCCCCTCCACCGCAAGGCGGTCGAGTTCCGCCGGGCCCTGCCCGGTGTAGGTCAGCTCCTCGCGCACGAGGGGAAGCGAGATGCACACCATGTCACAGAATCGCGAGATGTGCTGGGCGGTGATGTCATCGCCGGCCTGGTAGGAGTAGTAGGCGAAGGTCTTCAGCCCGAGTTGCCGGTAGGCCGCGAGCATCTGGGCCGCGTGATCGCCGCACGTGCGCAGGAACGTCGTCGGCCTGTAGCCGAAGAGACCCTCGATATCGGCAAGCCCGCGCGCCTCAGTGGCCACCAGCCAGCGAACGGCCTCATCCCAGTCGCACTTCTCCACGATCTCGGAGGCGAAGCGAAGGGGGTGCCTGTCATCCGGGAAGAGGAAGTGGTTGTCCGAGTGGTAGCAGATCTGATGCTCGCGCAGCGCATCGATCACGTCCCAGCGACCCTCATCTCGGATGAACCGCGCCTTCTCACCGACCAGGCCGAAGCTGGCGTGCACGCCTCTCGCCGTAAGGGTCTGGCAAATGCGGAGCAGAGCGTCGTTGCTCGCCGGGTCGGTGAAGTCTTCGGTGTCGAAGCTGACAATGATTCTCATGTGCAGTTACTCCTCATGTGCTGGGGGTGACGGCCGGACCGGGAAGTAGACTGTGTAGCGCTCGTCGGCCACCTCGTGAAGAGGGCTGAAGCGCAGGCCGCGCTCTTGGCCGACCGCCCGGTAGCCTGGCAGCCAGGTGTCCCACTCGCGCTCATTGTCGGGCGCGAGCATGGTGCGCGGATCGCCGGGGTTTCCGTGAAGCGTGCGCTCTTCATCGCAGAGCCCGGCGAGGACGATCGGGCCGTCGAGAAACGCCACCGTGTTCGGCTCATCCGGCAGCGGACACGCGGTCAACGCCGTGGGCAGCTCGATGCGCACGGCATCTCGACTCCAGATCCTCTTGATCGGGCAGAAGCCCGGCGCTGTCCTGCCCTGCCACGCAATTCCGTTGACCGTGATGGCGGCTGCCCCGGCCACCCATGCCGGCACGCGCAGCTTCAGTTCGAACTCGACGGGCTTCTCGCACTCGACGGACAGCGCGATGGCCCACCGCTCAGGTCGATGCAGAGAGCGGGGCTCGCGGTCGAGCCACTGTCGGACGGTGACGCCAACGCCGGCCCTCTTCGTCGTTAGCTCACTGGGGATGTACTGGCAGATCGAGATGCCATCCTCGTCCTCATAGTAGGCGCATGATGGGTAGAGCGTATGGGCCTGCACCAGGGTGCCATGGCAGCACCAGAAGTCATGGGTGGGGGTTCCCCAGGCCTTCCGCGCTCCGGCCTGCAGTGGCAGGAAGTAGGTGACCATGCCGGTGTTCGGGTTCTGCTGGGCCAGGACGCCGTTGTAGAGGCTCCGCTCGATGTAGTCGGCGTAGGCCGGGTCGCCCGTCCATCGCAGGAGGTAGTCGGAGAGCCGGATCATGTTGTAGACGGTGCAGTGCTCCTGGGTCTTCTCTCCCAGGCGGGCGGCCAGCTCGAACGGTGGCGTCCAGATCTCGCCGCTGGTCTGTCCGCCGGTGCAGAACCATCCCCGATCAGTGACGGCGCACTTCCAGTAGGCCTCAGCGATTCGCCGCCAGCGATCCTCCCCGGTGACCTCATAGGCGCGGGCCGCGCCATGGGCCTCCGGTATCGTCGTGTTGGCATGGCGGTTGGTCAGGGGGTCCGCGCCCGCGAGCAGCGGCTCGAACAACCGCGGGCGATCGTATCGCCGCATGAGTCCGAGATGCTCGTCTTTGCCGGTGATGGAGTAGAGGTCGGCCCAGAGCTCCAGCATGCCGCCGGTCTCGGTATCGAGGACGTCGTCCATCTGCTCGCGGGAGAACTGCCCGGTCCAGCGGTGGACCCAGCGCGCCGCGTTCTGCAACACCTCCAGCGCCTGCTCGTTGCCTAGCCAGACGAACGCAGCGTGGAGGCCCATCATTGTCTTGTGCAGGACATACTGCGGAGCCCACGTAGCCTCGCCTTTGGCCGTCCAGTGCAGGTAGGATTCGGGGATCGAGAAAACCCACTCGCCGCCGTTCGCGGCCTGGCAGCGGGCCAGGCCGGCTACAACCGCGTCGGCCTTGGCCTTGACCCCGGCGTCGCCGGTGATCGCGGCAATGCGCGAAGCCGCCGAGAGCCACTTGCCCAGGAACTGACCGCGCACCTGGCAGGTGGGTGACTCCCAGCCCCAATGGAGGTCCCCGAGCTTGGCGTCGATGGACCCGCCCGGTTCACTGCTGCTGAACCGCGGCGCGTAGAGGCGCGCCTCCAGCAGATGGTTCTGCAGCAGGTTCCGGTCTTGCAGGCTCATCACGTACTGCTTGTTCAGCTCGAAGCGATTGGCGAAGAGCCCAGGCAGCAGCCGCGCCTGAGACAACGCGACGGGGTTCAGCTTTGGAGACATGGACGGACCTCGCAGTCAAACTACGGATTCTCTTGCATTACGGTTGGGCAGGAGCGAAGCTCCTGCCAGCGGGCAGGCCCACCGCCCCCGCCTCGCGGAAGCTCCGCTTCCGCCTCACCGTAATGCAAGAGAATCTGCCGTGTGACCCTCACGCTGTGCGCTGTAGAGTTCCCTGCATTATGGCTCCTCATAACCATAATGCAGGAAACTCTATAGGATGACGGGGAGGAGACTTCGCCGTCAGCAGGCAGACGGCCTGCGTCACGGGGCACTGCCTTGCAGGTGTCTATGCTCTGCCGCGGTCAGCAGAGAAGAAGTCCATGCGAAAAGGCATCGCGATATGGCATATAGCCGTTGGACACGCCTCTGCGTGCCCCTGGTCCGCGCTGCGTCCGGGTTTCCCGGACGCAGCGTCTTTGTGTGGCCGGGCCTGGCGGACACCGGCACGAGCCGGACGGCGGCCGTTCACTCGCTTTCCCCCACCATTGGCGCGCTGACGCTCTCGGGGCCAATGTCGCCCTTGACCAGGACTTCGGGAGTGAAGAACATGCCAGGCACGTATCCAGACAGAGGCACGGCCGTTACTTCGTACACCTGCGCGAGCAACCTGGCGGCTTCCGGGTTCCGAGGCCTGTTGCCAAATCCTTTGGCATAGGTGATAGCGAGGCTGACCCACTCCATGTCCGCAACGGTGCAGCGATCTTCGTCTACCTCCACCTCAACGTACACATGATTGGGTCGTTGCCCGCCGACACTCATCTTATCGTCTTCGGGTCTGAGCCAGCAGTACACCACTCCCTGCCGAAGGGGCAGTTCCAGATCCGGGAACTCCGAGACAACGCGCAGGCCCTGCTCGCGAACGTGCTGGAGCGCCGCTGCGGGCGTTGAGTGGAAGAGCCTGACCTTCTTGCTCACCGTGCCGCGCCCGGCAGGCACTCGAATCCCTGCTCCCCAAAGTGGGCATCGAAGGTGAAGGCGGTCTCGATCCCGAGCTCCCTCATCAGCTCGAAGCTCACGCAGTCGACGATGCTCAGGTCGCGGCGGGTGGCGACAAGGACACCTGAAACCCCCGCGTCGTGGAGCTCGGGTGACACCCAGTCGATGAACACGGAGGAGACGAGATCCAGCAAGAACGCTCGGGCCGCGGCGACGCCGAAACGGCGTTGGACCGTCGCCGCTGTCTCCAGCACCACGTAGTTGCTAGTCCGAAGATCAACTGGGTCGGACAGCAGCCCCTCCCAGGCGGCCGCAGCAGAGGGGTGGTGGCGGTCTGCTCTGTTCAGAAGCGCGAGGAAGGCCGAGCTGTCAACAAAGACCATCATTCTGACACCGGGTCAACGACGGATTCAACGAAGTAATCATCGTGCCGCTCCGACAAATCGCTCGGGCCCTCGAACCGCCCTACCACCGCCAGCGCCCTTCGCTTCCGTTCCTCCCAACTCAGCCCGCGCGATTCTCTGATGACCCTGTCCACACCCTCCCGCACGATCTCCGCCACCGATACCCCCCGTTCCGCCGCGATCCGCTTCAGCTCCGCCGCCTGCTCCTGAGTCAGTTGTATCTGTGTCCGGACCATGCCCTGATACCTCATTACATCGTTTTCTACATCATGATAGCACGCCGGGCAGGGTCAGGCAACCGTCCTAGAGCCACCTGTCGAACCAGTGATACGCCCGCTGCCGCATCTCGTCGGTGAACTCGTGGCCGCCGGGGGAGACGTAGAGCTCCAGCGCCTCCGGGTGGCCGAGCCGCCGGTAGAGCATGCCGGCGCGTTCGGCGACCTCCCTGGCCCCGCTGACCGGGAAGCCGCGGTCGTTCTCACCTGCCAGGATCAGGAATGGACGCGGGGCGATCATCGAGACGATCTCGGTGATGTCGCCCCATTTGAGGATGCCGGGGACATAGAACCCGTAGTTGTGGTAGCGCTCGGCCGCCAGCACCGCCGCATAGGTGGTGGTGCCGCAGCTCGACGCGCCAACGGCGATGCGCGGCTCCGCCGACATCGCGAACCATGTCTCGGCCGCACCGAGCGAATGGCCCACCATGCCGACGCGGTTGGGGTCCACCTCCGCCCGAGACTGGAGGTAGTCGACCGCGCGCATGACATCCCAGATCATCTTCCCCTGGAGCGTCAGCCCTTTCAGGAGGAACTCGTGCGCGAGGAAGCGCTCGTATTCCTGGCCGCCGAGTCTTGGATGGGAGCGCTCCTCGAAGCCGATTGCGTCGGGGGCGAGCGTGATGTAGCCCCGCGCACACAGCTCCGCAGCATAGGCCTGCTGTGGGTTGCCGGCCCACCCGACGACTTCGCTCTTGCCCAGATCGTACTGCCCGGCGTGCTGATGGTGGCAAAGCACCGCTGGCAGCGGAGGGGTACGGTGCCTCGGGATCAGGAGGATGGCAGGAACGACATCGCCTGGCTCCGACTCGTAGGTGATCCACTGGACGATGCGATCCGCCTGCTCCTCGCGACGCAGAACGGTCGCATTGGGCGCCTGCCTGCCCGGAAAGCCGCCGAGCATCCGTATGAACTGCCGTTGCTTCGCTTTGAGCCAGTCGGCGTGCTCGGCCTGCGAGGGGAGTGCAAGAAGGTCCGGTCTGCCCGACTGCTTCGCTCTCAACTAGGCCTCCCCGAGGTTGATCTGGTTCAGCGGCGTGGCGTGCATGCGGAATGCGCTCGCCACGGCCGGATGGACGAGCTTGCCGTGGGCGACGTTGACGCCCCTGGCGAGGGCTGTGCTGGCGCTGACCGCGCCTGCAGGGCCCTTGTCGGCGATCTGGAGCGCCCACGGGAGGGTGGCATTGGTGAGAGCATAGGTGGACGTGCGCGGCACTGCCGCGGGGATATTGGGGACACAATAGTGGACAACGCGGTACTGCAGATATGTGGGATCGGAGTGGCTGGTAGGCCGAGTGGTCTCTACACACCCGCCCTGATCCACCGCTACATCCACTATCACGGCGCCGCTCTTCATCTGCCTGACCATCTGGCGGGTCACGACTCTTGGGGCCGCCCCGCCAGGCACGAGCACGGCCCCGATGAGCAGATCGGCGTACTTGGCGGCGCGCTCGACGGAGTAGGCGTTCGCGTAGACCGTGATGACGCGTCCGCCGAGGACGTCGTCGAGGTACTTCAGCCGGTCGTGGTCGATGTCGAGAATAGTAACATGGGCGCCCATGCCGATGGCGACCTTGGCGGCGTTGGTGCCCACGACACCACAACCCACGATGACGACCTCTGCCGGGGGCACGCCCGGCACCCCGCCCAGCAGCGTGCCCCGCCCGCCGCACTCCGCCTCAAGCAGGCGAGCGCCGATCTGGACGGACATCTTGCCGGCGACCTCGCTCATCGGCAGGAGCAGGGGAAGCGAGCCGTCGTCGGTTTGGACCGTCTCGTAGCCAAGAGCGGTCACGCCGCTGTCTAACAGGGCCCGAACGAGCTCCCGTGATGATGCCAGATGAAGGTAGGTGAAGAGCACCTGCCCGGGCCGGAGCAGCTTGTGCTCGGGCGGCAGCGGCTCCTTGACCTTCACGATCATGTCTGAGCGGGAGAACAGGTCTGCCGCGCTCCGGATGATGCGAGCCCCAGCGTTTCGGAACGCAGCATCGGAGATCCGGCTCCCAGCGCCCGCGCCGGCCTGCACCAGCACGGTATGTCCATGCTCGCGGAAGGCGCGGACCCCAGCGGGGCTGGTCGCGACCCGCTGCTCTCCGTCCTTGATTTCCTTTGGGACACCGATGACCATAGAAACGGCCTCCTGTGGCTCTCACCTCGGTTCCACAGCCGGGAGAGCCATCCCTTGACACGGCTTGTGCCCAGTTCGGCCCACCCGACACTTGCGCCGTGTGGCCAACGAGGGCATAATAGGCGCCGAAGTGAGCGCGACCCAGGTGGCTGTGGCGGGTCCAACGCGGTGACGTGTGGGTCGTTGGGCGATTAGACCCGCATCTAAGGACGTGGAATAGTCTGGTAGCCACGGGCGCCTGTGGCGCGTGCGGCCACCGATCCGACGTTAGCTGGAGCTGGCCCCAGGGCCCGCTGCGCGAGGAAGGAGGTGGATGACCCCAGCGCAGGGCCAGGCCGGCAGACAGCAAACCAAAGCTGAGGCCGATGGGCGTGAGGGCGACTGTGGCGAGGCAACACGGAAGCTCAAAGCAGCGCTCCCCGCATCTCGGCCCAGCGAATCGTTGCACCAACGCTAAGGAGGACGAGATGCGTAAAGTAGGGTACGTGGTTGGTGCCCTGCTGCTCCTGGCGGTTGCGCTGGGACCTGCCTTCGCGCAGGCACAGCCGTTCTCGGATGTCCCGACGAATCACTGGGCCTACAATGCAGTGAACGGCCTGGCTGAGCAGGGACTGATCGAGGGCTACCCAGACGGAACCTTCAAGGGCAAGCAGGCCCTGACCCGTTACGAGTTCGCGCAGGCAATCGCGCGGCTCATGGATCGTTTGCAGCAGATGAAGGGCGTACCAGGCCCGGCCGGACCTCCCGGACCTGCGGGACCCGGCGGCGGCGGCGCGGGGTTGACCCCCGAGCAGCAGGCCTGCCTGGACAAGCTCTGCAAGGAGTTCGGGCCGGAGCTCGAGGCGTTGCGTTCCGACCTGAACAGCCTCACCAAGCGTGTCGAGGACCTGGAGGCCGCCAAGCCGCAGATGCCCAAGGTCACCGTCAGCGGTAGCATCAGCTGGCGAACCGGGCTCTATGGCACGGGGCTCGGCACCCAGGACGTTTCCTCGACTGGCTATCCGTTCGGGCAGCAGTTGGTTTCACTTCCGGGCGGTGGCTTCAACTCTCCGTACGGCGGAATCAACATCCCGGGGCTTGGCACCATCCCGATCAGCGATGCGCTGAAGGATGCGTTCAAGGCCGCCGACTTCATGACCATGCGGGAGAAGCTCGGCTTCGCCGCTGCGCTCAGTGAGAACGTTGATGCCAACGTCGTTCTGTGGGCCCGCCCGAGCACCAAGCAGACGTTCACCACAGACCAGACCGATTTCGGCGGACACTCGTCGCCGAACCAGTTCACCGGCAACGGTCTCATGGACGCGGTCCAGGTCAACCAGGCCTGGTTGAAGTATCGCACCAGGTTCATCACTCCGGTGGAACTCACTGTTGGCAAGCAGTACTTCAGCCGGGGCGAGGGCCTGCTCGTGGACAACGACCAGGAGCCGATCGAGGCCTTCAAGATCGACTGGACGGCTGGCAACTTCTCGTGGGGCGCCATCTGGGGCATGCTCCAACGCGAGGAGTTCTTCGGCCGCACCGCCGGCGCGGCCGGCCTGCCGAAGATTGTCAACGCCGCTGGCATGTATCAAGAGACCAACGGCCAGGATAACTACAACATCTACGACCTGAACTGGGCCTTCACGAAGGGCTGGAACCTCGGCGGCACCTACCTCGCGAGCGGTTTCAACGAGGAGAAGGGCTGGAGTGTCGACCTGACCGGTAAGGCCTGGGGCATCGGCTGGTACGGCGAGTTCGCCCAGTTGGTCGACTGGCCGAATGGCAAGGACTTTGCCGATCGGGACAACGACGGCATCCAGGACGGAGACGAGGCCTCGTTGTCCGACTCCGACAATGCCTGGCTGGGCGGCCTGAAGTGGGGCAACAACTTCGTCAACCTCACCGGCGAGTACGGCCAGGTTGATGCCGGGTACGCGTTCTCGATCCCTGGTGGCGGGTGGAGTGCGCTCAACCCGTTCACCACGGCCGCGGGCTTGTACACCGACTTCTTCAACCTGCCGTTGTCCCGACTGCATCCGAATGCGGAGATCGATCCTCACGACATCAACTGGGTCGATCGTCCGCTCTTCCTCGACCCGACCAACATCGCTCGGGGCTGGCACGTCGGGGTGACGTTCCCGACGCTGTTGGGAGGCAAGACCCCGCTGAGCGTCTCCTATGCGGCAGGCGATGGGTATGACCCAGCCTACCTGGGGTGGCTGCTGAGCGGTGGCTCCAACAGTGGCGTGGCGGCACCCGACAAGTGGCGGGATGCTGATCCGGTCTGGATCGTCAAGCTGTCTCGCCAGTTCACCGAGAACGTCAGCGCCAACCTCATCTACGGTCGGCGCGAGGTCGACAACATCATGTCGCCTCAGACGACCCCGGTGCCTAACACTGCTGGCGCATTCGCGGAGAACAAAGCGCTTCAGGTTATCCGCGCCGAGGTCTGCGTCGCCTTCTAGCTCGCAGACTTCCGGAGCAGACCACTACGACCCCCCGGCGTCAGCCGGGGGGTCGTTTCTTGTACCCGGGGGGCGGGCGCTGCAGCCCTGTTCGCGCCAGCTCGGAAGCCATTCGTTTGATTGCTTCTCACCGCCGGTGACTTGTGGCACTGAAGGGGGTTTCAGTCGGAGGCGAGCCGCGGTACAATAGGGGCGGACGAGGAGAGATCCCGCTGTCGGTGTTGCACGGCGACTGAAGGGAGGCACGAAGATGTCTGGGACGAAGGCTCGCACAGTCCGAAGCTTCCTGACGACCTTGCTGGTGGTTTCCGGGCTCGCCCTGACCTCCTCGCTCTACGCCGAGACCCGCGACAAGCCAGAGGGCCGGGGGCGTGACGACCGAGAGAGCAAACAGGTCCAGCGCCCCGCGAACTCTCGTAACTCGGCTCCGGCGAACGCGACCAGGCCGACCGTTCAGCCCTCGCGCCCGGGCCGTCCGGCGGACCAGGCCCGCGCAGTTCAGCCGGCGCCTGTCTCGCCCCAGCGGGCGCGGCCGGGCCAGCGCCCAGCGCCGGTGGACCAAGGGGGGTTCAGGGTCAGTCCACAGCCGGCTCGCGACGACCGCGTCTGGCAGCGGCAGCAGCGAGCGACCCCTTACAAGCAGTATTCAGCGCCCGAGCAGCGGACTTCTCCCCAGGCCCCACAGCGCATACAGCGTCCTGTTCGCCAGGACAACCCTCGGAGTCAGCGGCAGCGGGTCGACACAGAGCGCCCCACTCGGGCTCCGGATCAGAGCGCCGAGCCTCAGCGAACCCCGGCCGTCCAGAATCGGTTTAGGGCCGATCGGCCGCGCGACCAGCAGCCAGTGCGCAGGCCTGCGGCCGACCGCCCAGCCAGGCCGACCGCTGCGCCGGGCGCCACGGGCCGGGTGCAGGGCGTGCCCGAGGCCCGCTTCCGGGGACCCGAGGCTGACCGCGATGTCAGGATCGTCCGGCCGGAGGAGCGCCAGCGAGTCCCACAGGAACTGCGCAACCGCCTCCGCGAGCAGAACCGGAATGCGCCGCGCCCGATCCGCGGCCGGCCGAAGGTGGACGTCATCGGCAACCCGGTATCGACGGACACGACGTTCATCGTCCGTGACAACATCAGTCGCATCAGCATCGGTTACCACCGTGTTCGGCAGACCTGCGGCGATCCGACGTTCTACTATGTGTTCGCGCCGCGCCATCCGCACGACTACTGGGATGGCTACTGGAACGGATATACAGACGGGTACGAGGCCGGCAGACATCACTTCCACGGCCACCACGTCGTGGTCAGCTTCTACTACGGCTACTACTGGTCCGACCCGCTCTGGTTCGCCTTCTACTACCCAGGCTACTACCCGGCGATCTACACCTATTGGGGTTGGTCGCCTGGGTGGATCTACCCGGACCGATGCTACTACGCGCCCGCCGAGTACGTGTACGCACCGGCGACCCCGTACCGGTACTATGGCAGCGACTACTATGTGGACGAGCGGGGCGCGGATCGAGCGTTGGACGACATCCGCCGGGCCTGGTACGACGGCGACATCTCCGCCTTCGCCTATCACCTGACCGACGATGTCGACATCCGCGTCTACTTCGATGGCGAGTACCAGTACTCGACCACCACCGAGGACTACTACGCGATGACCGCGGATGCGATGTCGACCACGCAGACGACATCGCTGAACTTCGACCAGCCGATCTGGCTGTCGACGAGCGAGTTCTTCGTCACCGGCCGGCACGAGTTCTACGATCCGAACGGCGACCAGCAGACGGTGTACATCTCCTACCGGCTGCGGAAGCTGGGCGGCGAGTGGTACATCGTCTCGGTGGGCAGTTCGCTGGAGCCGATCCAGCACCAGTACAACGACTTCCGGTATTAGGACCCTTTTGGGGCAGGAGGCAAGTTTACCCGCCTCTGGCGGGCTCCCGCCCTACGAGCCGCGAACTAAGGGCAGATTGGCAAGGCCCCGCACTGAGGTGCGGGGCCTTACGCGTGGGCGGAAGGAGGCGGCCCAAGAATCCAGAGCCCTCGAGCGTCTATGTGCTCGAAAGGGTAGGGCGCTGTGATGCTGAACGAGGGAGAAAGCGGGGGGACCGCATGAGAGACGCGGACCGGAAGCTGGTAGCGAAGGTACTGTCCGGGGATGAGCGGGCAGTCCGAGAATTCTCGGAGCGCGTCCACGCTGACATCTTCAGCCTTCTCATGTGGCTTACCCGGGATCCCGACACGGCCGAGAACCTCACCCAGGAGAGCTTCGCCCGGATCTGGGAACGGCTTTCTCAGTTCCGCGGGGACAGCAACCTCCGAACCTGGACCCACAAGATCGCGTACTCACTGCTGTTATCGCACCGACGAGACACGACGCGCGAGAGCCGCTTGCTGTGTGAGTATGCGAGTGCGACGGAGCACAACTCGGCCGACGCGGCCGAGAGAGCAGCAATGCGACTGACCTTGGCCGCCGCGCTGGGCCAACTGCCTGATGAGCAAGCAAGGGTGGTCGTTCTCTGTAAGCTCCAGGGGCTGACTCTCGCCGAAGCCGCCCGGATCGTGAGCGAGCCGGTTGGGACGTTGGCCTGGCGATTGGCTGAGGCGATGCGGAAACTGCGGGAGCTGCTAGGAGAGGAATCCGCCTCACAGTCACGTTCAGCACCAGCGCGGCACTCGAGAATGAGGAGGGACTGTCATGCTATGCCGGATCGGGAGTGAGCGTCTTGCCGGGAGCCACAGCTTCATTGGGAGAGTAGTGTGGCGCTGGCACGCGCGGATGTGTCAGGGGTGCGGCGAGGTCCGCGCGGCGGAGCGATTCGTCGATGGCTACGTTCACCGGGCAGGGAAGTGGCCTGTTCACCCAGCTTCTGCGCAGGCCCTCCTGGGGCCGGCGGAACACCCCTCGACCGCAGAGGGAGCTTTTGCTTTCCGTGCGCGACCGGTTGTAGTGGTTGCCATCTGCCTGGCGCTGGTGCTCGGGCTGGGTCTGATGACGGGTCATCGGTCGAGCTCGCGCGCCGCACTCGCCATGGCGGCGGAAGCAATGAGCCGGGTGCGGAACGTCCACTACGTCGGCAGACAGCAGATCGCGGGCACTTGGTCTCCGTTTGACGTGAAGGTCGAGTTCCCAGACCGGCGGCGCTGGGAGTCTCCCGGCCAGTCCATCGCGATCGAGGATGGCGACCGGGAACTCCTGGTCCTTCCGCAACGCACAACCCTCCCCTGGCACCCCGTACCCTACCGCTATGTGCTGCGGCACGTCTCCGAGTTGAGCAAGAGGGGACGGACTTCCGATCTGTTCAGCTACCCGGAACGGCTCCGCCTCCTATCCCGACAGAGCAAGCCGGTGCGTACGGAAACAGTGGCGCTTCCTGACGGCGCGAAGGTTCTTCTGGTCGAGGTCCGCAGCGACGAACCCGACAGGACAAGCACCGATATCGTCACTATCAACCCGACGTCCCATCTCGTGCTGGGGTGGCAAACTGAGACCAAGTGGAAGTCGGATGGCGTGTGGCGTGTCTGGCGGGCCGAGGTCGATCGTGTCGAATACAACACCGACCTGCCCGACGAGCTGTTCAGCACCGAACCGCCACCCGGCGAGGAGGTGCTCGACCAGTACTCGCAGGAAGGGATGCGGGCCAGTCTTGAGCACATGCTGGACCAGGTCGAGAGCCTGCATGGTGAAGATCGTGCGACGCTCATCAAGGAGATCAATGACAACGACGCCTTCTGGCAGGTAAGGCGCGTCGCGCCTGAGAGCCAGAAGCCGATCCGCGAGCGGATGCAGAGACTGGGGATTGTGACACGCGGGGAGTAGCCCTACGGGAGCGGCGGGCCCTGAGAAGGGCCCGCCGCCATCTGTGTTCATCCGTGTTCATCTGTGGACTGTCGTTTGGCCTGCCCTACTTCATCGGTTTCCCATACTTGTCGAGCGATGCGAACTCGGACAAGGGCATGCGCGGGCGAGCATCGGGTTGGTCGGCGGACACGCCGACCGGTGTCAGCGCCACCACGGTCATGTCATCGGGAAGGCCAATCGCTTGCTTGACCTGCTCCTGATCGAATGCGCCGATCCAGCAGGTGCCATAGCCGAGGGCAGTCGCCGCCAGGAT
>Ga0315288_10000284_pt1 | contig 63088 bp, 73 predicted proteins | sample YL17G11_20_MG_FD_203454 | JGI IMG/M metagenome (GOLD analysis project Ga0315288, IMG submission 203454) | Sediment microbial communities from Yellowstone Lake, YNP, Wyoming, USA - YL17G11_20 | ecosystem: Environmental > Aquatic > Freshwater > Lake > Sediment | place: USA: Wyoming | collected...
TGCATTACAGTAGTTTAGCATTTTAAGCAAAACTTTGCATGTGCTTTTACCAGCACCCGTTGCCGCGTCAAATACACATACCCAATACAAACAGGTAGTTACAGCCTTTGCGCTAAACTATCGCCTACGCACGCCGATAAGTTAGGTAGGAGGTATGTAAAATGATCGCTTTTTTTAGTCTATTCTTTTCCCTTAACCACGGTCGCCGCACTAGCATGGTTGCGCTGGCGCTGATGGTCGCGCTTGCGGCGGGGTGCGGTCCTGCTGCTGTTAAGCAGCATAAGAGTGATGCGCATGCGCAGGAAAGTTCCGGGACCGACGAAGCACCCGCCGTGCTGCCAGGTCAAATTGCCTTCGGTGGTGAGATGAGGCTTGACCTCAGTGGCGCAGTCGCGCTTGCCGTGACTGATGGAACGCCTCCCACGACCCAGGCGGGGACCGTCAACGCTAAGACTGCGCTGCGTTTTGGACTGGATGGGGAAGAAGAAGTGAATCTCATGAAGATCACGGCGGAGGGGCAGTTGTTGCCAGCTTTTGCGGCGAAGCATAAGGATGTGAAGATCAAGAATACTTGGTTTCGAAAGGACATTGTGTTTTTAGAATTCGCTGAGAGTGTCCTGATGGAGACCAAAGAAAGCCTCGAAGCGCGTAAACGAAGAGAAGTCATCGCGGGCATCTACTGCAATCTAGGATATGCGACTAAGGAAGATCCTACTGTGCAGTGTATTAACCCGCTTAAGCAACCGGCGGCATCGTCTGGAAACACGAGCCTATCTGACCCCATACAAATTGATGGTGAAGGCAATGTATTCTATATAGGATACGACTCCAGTACATATAAATACAACCTCAGACATTTTAACATAAAAACTCGTAGTGAGTCAGTCGTGCAGGAAGCGTCGATACAGTATCAGTATGTGCTAAACGACAAAGGTGACTTGTTTTTTATCTCTGGGTACAGCGGAGAATCTTTGGGTGTTTTAAAGAAAGGGGAAACTACGCCTGAAAGAATTAATGCCAAGTCCCCAATGAATCTAGTAAAATTTCCAGACGGGTTGATATATTTCCAAACAATGGGTGAAGGTGGCGTAAAACTGCTAATGCGGATATCCGAAGATTACACCGTAGATGAGAGCGCTGTCGTAGAAGAGCCCAATATTACAATTGGATGCCAAGGTGCCCGTCCTATTAAACTAGGCGGAGCAGTTGCTAGTCTCGCAGAAGGCCTCAATTGCAAGCTAGGAATCGTGCAGTATTGGCCTGAGCATAGATTCATAGAAATTAAATCCGCCAGCAAATTTGCCAACGGCACGGCTGTGAGGGCAAATGCCTACTCTCTTAATACACCTTCCGGCAGCGTCATATACGACAACAACGGTAATGATACAATGCTTATTGCGGCTGAGGATGACGAAGGTAAGCCTAAACTCATAGCGGTTAATGTTCTAACGGGAGAAGAGACAGATGCGATACCTGCTTCAATGGATCTCCAAGTTGTAAATCTCTCTGCTGCAGGTAACGACGTTTACTTCACTGCTTATAAAGCGTCTGAGGAATGGGGGCTTGTCGAACAAAAATTCATAGTTGGGAAGATTGACCTTCAAGCCAACGCCGTGACGACTTCAGGCTCCCCTGTATCGATATCCAGTATCGAACATTTGTGAACCGAGTTCAATAGCAAGCCTCTAAAGTGTACGTAGCAGTGTCGAGCCAGTAAGTAAGGCCGAAGCATAAGCTGTCATCTATGGTAAGCTGCAGTTGAGCGCCGTACTCATACGTTGTCACAGTGCCGAATAAAAAGCCAAGACACGGATTCGCAGAGCATGAACCATAGCACGAGATATCTACCCCCGGATGCGCTGTGCCCCGGCGTGGTCCGCCATTGTAAGAAGTCAAGTCACACCCATTATCATCTACCGGACCAGTGCCGTAAAACCACTTAAATGTAAGTTGGTTGCTAGAGTCTACCTGTAAAGCAACGCCCTCGCTCGCTCCGTGGCTTCCCTTATAGCGTGAGGTAGCTTTGAAGTTGCCAGCAAGCACACCAAAAAGAGGACTGTCTAACGTGACGCCGTTTGCCCAAGGTACCAGCCAGTCGGCATCTGGGTCTGCCCATCTAAAACCGATAGAGTTAGCAGGGGGGGAAGGGTTTTCTGATAGGTAACTAAGGAGAAAATCTGTATTAAAGGCCCCTGTCCTCTGACTCACCACCCCACTGCCATTAATGACAAGCACCGTGGTCTGCGTAGTAGGGGCTAAGCCTGAAAGCTTCAGGGTACTCGCGACAATGTCATCTGCGTCAATGTCCCCGACGAATATCTTCTGGCTAGCATTACGCAGAATGATCGTATTCGGTTCGCTACTTATGGAGTACTTAATGGTACCCACGTCTCCGCCCGCTACAGCGGCCACTCGCAATAGGTAATTGTCGTCGGTAGTGTCAAGAGCCAAAGTGCTTAGGTTTAGCTCCGTAAAGACTGCTTTGTTCGCCTCGATGTCCCCAAGCTGATTCCTCAGCACTAGGGATGTTTTGATTCCCCCCAGGTTGCTGGGGGAGTGTGAGAAAGCTAGAGGGCGTAGCATCTTTCTTTCGTCTGTCACTACGACATAGCCGCCAGCTCCGCTGGTAATAGCACCCGCGATTACTGTCCCGGACAGCAAATTTGCCGTGGTTGGTCCGGCGAGCAGGCCGTCAAGCCCCGTTTGGCCGTGCAAAACTAGGGCGGTGTCGGTTCCTAATATGTAGCGCTTGACTTGGTTTGGAGGATTTAAAGCGGTGTTAGCATAAATTCTAACCGTCACATCATTAGCGCTACCTAAACCGCCACTAATGCTGGGGTCCGTGTAGCTAGAGTTTGCCCCCGCCCAGACGTCCACGACACAATTTCTGATGCCGAGGAATCCCGCCACAAGCGTGACCGGTTGCGCGAAGCCTTGCGTTCTTAAGTTTAGGATACGAGACCCATTGCCAGCCATTGCAGTCGGAGTCGCTGAAAAGCTACCGATGCCAAACGCGGTGGTAAGACCGCCGGAGTTGGTGATTATTGTGCCCCAGCCCTCACCCTCGATGCAGAGGGTGATTCCACTCCAGTAGAACCCCACACCCGCCGACATCCCCGCGCCAGCGTCATAGGTGCCATTCAACACTAAAATCCGAGCGCCCTCGGCGTTATCAGTGATTGCTTGCTGTATTGCGCTCTGGATCGTCGAATGGGTGCTTCTGGGGTCTGTGGCGTGAACCACGTACTCGTAATCGGAAATTTTATTAACGGCTCCGATTTCGTGCATGAAAGGGCTTACTTGCAAGCCACCATAGGCATAAACAACGCCCGCGTGGCGGATAAATAAGGGTATCCAGTCCCCTGTAAGCTTGGGCATGGAGCCTGCCGCATAAACCTGTGACGTCAATGCGTGAGCGCCTGGGTCGCGGTTAACTTGCACCCACAACGAAGCTCCATCAGCAGAGAGCGCGTATGATGCGTCCGGCAGACTGCACTCGGAGAGAGCACCGCCGCCGCGCGGGGTGAGGATTACTTTTATCCCAGAGCTGGTGATATTGGGGGACACCCAGCGCGCAGCGCCTGTCACTACAATAGATCTGTCTGAAAAAAGCTCTGCGAAGCGTGGCGGTTGTAATGTGGTGGGATCAATATAGTTAGACATGTGCTCCTATGGGAAGTTGCCCTGTCTTTAATCTTTGTCGCGCCGCAGAGATATTACCGTAGTGCCGTCCGGTTTCCCTATGGGAGATTTAGTGCATGGAATTCACCCTAGGTAAAATTTATAGTTGGCAAGAGGTTTCGCGCCATTGGCAACACATGGCAGACGGCGGCGAAGACGGTTGGCTCCCCCCAGACCATGAAGATCCTCCGGGTAGGATGCCTGGCTCGAAGGTGACTGAGGTGAAAAGCTGGAAGCCTAGACATCTCAGAAGTCAGACCGCACTACGCTTGTGACGATGAGATCATCGAGGCGTATCGGAACTACCGGAAGAAAACTGGTAAATCCTATCCTCCCATCATCGTCGAAGAGAAGGAAGATACCTACCAGACTCTTGACGGCTGTCACCGACTTGCGGCGGCTAAGAGAGACGGGGATAAAAAAATCCGCGCCTTTATCCCGTGGCAGCAGAGCTTCACTGCGAAAGTTAAGAACAGCTACGAGATCCGCACTAATTAACTCTGCGACAAAGTTCCCACCACGCTCACAGTTCTTGACTTCAACGAAATCGACATGATAGTTTATTTAGTATTAAATCGCCAACTTCACCTTCATTAAGGAGCCTTATGGCTACGAAAAAGAAAGCAACGGTCACGTCGATCGCCCCCAAGTCTGGTTCTATTTCTAACGTCCGCGAGTCCAAGCCGCTACCTTTTGCGGCGCTTCTTTCAACCGAAGAACGCACTAAGATCACGGGCGATGAGTTGCCTGATGCACTCAAAGGCATGGCGGAATCGCTTGGTATTCAGAAGGCATCGGACACGATAGACATCTCGCTGTCTCTGGGTTCACTTATCTTTGATGTGTATCACACCCAGAAGGAGATGCCTAAAGCGCCTCTAGCGCTAGAGCGCGAGCGCGCTAAGCGGTTGGCTCTGTCTGAGGAGCTAGACAAGGACAGCTTTGATGTACCGCCGGATGTGAAAGAAATCCTAGAGAGGGTCCTGCTCGACGACGAGGAGTGGAAGAAGATTGCCATCTCCACCCACTACAAGGTTGGTCGCGAAACGCGGATGCTACAACTTAATTGTGCCGCTTTGGATTTATTCTCCGCTACGAAGAAAGCACTGATGTCCATCTTCATCTAATTTTTGGACACCAATGCGCCGCACGCTCAAGCAACTTAAGGACCTGGCTAGTACGGTATTTGCCTCAGTCACTCACAGCGACGGTATGTTTGTCGCCGACGCTGAGTGGGACCGGAGGCTCAATATCTGCCTAGTCTGTCCCTTTCTACAGGAGCTGAAGACTGGAATAGTCTGCTCGGTGTGCGGGTGTAACATGCATGCCAAGACGAAGTTTAGTGCTGCGAAGTGCCCGAAGGGCAAGTGGTGAGGGCTTGCCAATAGTGGTGGGGGAGGTGAGATTCGAACTCACATGCTGCATTAGCGGCGGCTTTACAGGCCGTTGCCCTACCATTAGGCGTCTCCCCCATTTAGTTTTGTGGTGCGACCACCAAGATTCGAACTTGAGTCTCTGGATTTTCAATCCAGCGCTTGAACCAACTCAGCTATGGCCGCCATAATGCAAAAACCCCGCTTGGAGAGTTTCCAGAGCGGGGGTTTTTATCGAAGCGCAGTTTGCGCGTTTAGATAAAGGATCGCTCCGGCTTAACGCCAAAGAAATACCGATACCAAAATTTGCTAAACGTGCGTGACATAAAGTCTCCTCATCTTTAAGACTACCGCTACCTGGGTAGAGGTGTCAACAAGTTTATCTGAGTGTAGATTAATTTTAACAACTAGCTCTAGGAGAACCATGTCGTTTTTGCAAAAACTCAGATCTAAATACGGTATTGTTGCCGGTCCAGTGATTGACATCAAGACGGGCAAGGAGATCAAGCCCGCGAAACGAAGCAAAACAAGACCAGCCTCCGTTGCCATCAAAGGCAAGCCTGGTGACGTATTTGAAGTTGTGGAGGGCGCTAACCCACACAAAGGAGACAAAGAAGAAACCAAGATTATTACCGTCATAGGTAATGATCGTCATGGTGATGGATTTTATTATTTCAACGGAAACGGCAAGCCTGTTCGCCTCAATGGTACCGTATCTCACTCCAACCTGTTTGTTTGGGGTGTGGTATCAGCAAAGAAAATAGCTTCTCATCCCTTCAAAGTGCAGAAGTACAAAAAATACACCTGGACACATACCGGCATACCCTCAGTGGATAGTCAGATGGCTAACCTCGATGGCCGCTATACGCTGTTTCAGGATCAGGCTCCGGCGTTAGCAAAGAACCTATACGACAAGCAAGAAGATAAGAACTACCACGCTGAGAACGGAAAACTCGTCGATGACTTCGCGGGCTGGGTCAGTTCCGGTAAAAAAGCCGATGAGTTTATGTTGGAAACTAAAAAGACGAAGGCAAGAAAATAGGGAAGGTCACCTGACCCTTTAGCGAGGGTGTCATCGACATAACCTCCGACAAAGTTCTGCTATTGAACAAGAGCTTCTTTCCTCTGCAAATTATCACTGTAGAGAAAGCAGTATTCTTGCTATTTAAGGGCAAGGCGTTTGCCATGGACGACAAGTGGGTAACTTATTCTAGCTTGGAAGCCTATTCTGAGGCGCATCTGCATCAGCTAGATAGGGCGCTACGCACGACTAGTAAGCTTTTCATCGCACCTGAGGTTATCAGGCTTAGAGAGCGGGACCTTGTGCTCAATAAGAAAATTGCGCTGACTAGGCTCAACATTCTGATGCGCGATGGGTGTTGCGGTTACTGTGGCGCTACTGAGGAGCTGACAGTAGACCATATCGTACCTCGTTCGAGGTACAAATGCTTTGGCCTCGCAGCACACACCACCTGGGAAAACACCGTTGCGTGCTGCAGGCCGTGTAATAACCGCAAGGACGACCGCACGCCTGAGGAAGCCGGGATGCCGCTGCGCATCAAGCCTTATAAGCCGCACTCACTACTTACCTTCACGCATACCCGCAAGGCCGCGTGGTTGCCCTATCTTGGGTCATAGGACGGCGTAATGTCTAAAGTATTGACAACAGGCCCGCAATGGGGCTGGCCCCCTCGAAATTTCTTGATATAATCGGGTGTTGCGCGGTACTTCTTAACCTGACTAAAGATCTTTCCGATAAAGGGTCTTGGGAGGCAATATATGTTACGAGGCTTGCTAGATCGCTTGGTGGATAGGTACCTAGACCGCGAAGTCATAGCGATGTCCAATATACCGCCTGAGGATAGCGGCGTGCGTGGTGCTGTGCTCTGGGTTAATCCGGGGACGGTGGCGGGCAAAAAACTGAAACACGGGCCTAGGATAAAGGTCACTCCGTTTGGTAGCTCCACGAGCACCTCGTGTACGATTTCAAAGCCTCCTAGGTTCTTAGGCAAGAAGCTCGCCACAAGTCTAGAGCGTGACGTCACGTCGTTTATTTTGTTGAACTACGAACTGCTCATAGACTTCTGGGACGGCAAAATGGGGTCTAAGGCATTTCTTAACTCAGTAGAGTCCCTTGCAAAGAGGGGACAAATGACCTGAATGCGGACTGTACACATATCAGTTCGGTTGAAATACGGCTCAGTTACAACCTCCTGTAATTACTTTCCTACTATATGTATTTAATATCACTGCTGATAAATAAATTATTTGTACTAACGCTCCCTTATATCTTGCGTCCTAAAGACTTGGGAACATTTCCCGATAGAGAGGGTAGTGCTGCGCGGAACATTAAACTGAAAGGACATTCCACAATGAAGACACTGCTTTTATTTGTAGCCTTGAGTGGTTGCAATGCGGCTACCAACTCTGCAACAGATACTCTTAGTGTGCCAAGCACTTCAAGTGCTAGCATTTCAACCGCCGTTGGTTCAAGCAGTGTCTCAAGCACAGGTACTAGCTCAAGTACCGCAAGTGTCTCAAGCACAGGTACTAGCTCAAGTGTCTCAAGCACAGATACTAGTGTCTCAAGCACAGATACAGATACTAGCTCAAGTGTCTCAAGCACAGATACTAGCTCAAGTGTCTCAAGTGTCTCAAGCACAGATACAGATACTAGCTCAAGTGTCTCAAGCACAGATACTAGCTCAAGTGTCTCAAGCACAGATACTAGCTCAAGTGTCTCAAGCACAGATACTAGCTCAAGTACCGCAAGTGTCTCAAGCACAGGTACTAGCTCAAGTACCGCAAGTGTCTCAAGTACCACCTCAACGGCCACTTCAACCACTAATCTTATTATAATACCTAGCACCAAGATGCTGGCTGTTAATGGTTCTTTTACATTTGTTGTTGGCAATGGGGGGCAACCACCGTATCTTTATACTGCCGACAATGGTTCGGTAACTTCCGTAGGCGGTGTGTACACGGCGGTGACTAGTCCAGGCTCGGCACACGTAGAGGTCATGGATGCGTTAGGTAATAAAGCCACTGCGACGGTAACTGTTGTTCCTGGTCTAAGTATTAGTCCGACGTCTCCTAGGATGAGTATGTCATCTACTGCTAGTTTTTCAGCTAGTGGCGGTGTTGCGCCTTATTCATTTTCGGCGTCCAGTGGCGTTATTAGTGCTCAGGGTAATTATACGGCACCCATGTCTTCGGGCACTGCGACAATAATTGTGACTGACGCATTGAGTAATAGTTCAAGCACAGATGTTAGTATTTACAGACCTGGGGACCTCGATGCTACTTTTGGTCAGGCCGGAAAGTACCTATCATCTGCGTCTGACGTAAATGTAATTAAGGACATTATTGCTCAAAGTGATGGGAAAATTCTGGTGGCGGGCGAATCCTGGGTGGTAACGCCTTCTGTAGCTTTTACGCCGTACTTAGTCAGGTTCAACGCAGATGGAAGCAGCGACAGCTCGTTTAACTCGTATGTCGGCTCAACCTATACTGAAAATATGCATTTATTGATAGATTCCTCGCAACGCATTTTACTGCTGAGTGATGTTGGATCAGGTTCATACTATAAAATGTCAGTGCGTAGGTTTTTATCCAATGGCACGCCGGATACTTCCTTTAACGCTACTGGCGCACAAACTATATCTTTCGGAAGCATGGATGATTTGGCGTACTCGTTCACGTTCGATCAAGATGGCAAAATAGTTGTGGTGGGTAGAATGGACTCAGGTACTGTAGCGATAGCTGTTGCAAGGTTGACTACCAGCGGGTTCTTGGACACCACGTTCAACGGTACAGGTAAAGCGGTTACCTATATTGGCAGCGGCCATTCTTATGCCTATGATGTTAAAGTTCAAAGTGATGGTAAGATACTTGTCGTTGGAGGTGGTAAGCCTGCCTTTTCGTCGCCCAACAATGACCTTGCCGTAGTACGATTTAATGCCAATGGAACTTTGGATAGCACCTTCGGTGTGGGGGGTAAAACAACATTTTCTTTAGGTGGCGAGGAATTGGCTACTAACCTGCAACTACAAAACGACGGAAAATTAGTCCTAGGCGTTTATCAATCTGATGCCATTAACCGCATGATTCTAGTACGGATGACTGCTGAAGGAAATATGGATGCTTCTTTTGGTTCTGGTGGTAAAGCAATTCATACGCTATATCATACGACCAGTTTAATTAATGATCTCAAGATACTTCCCGATGGTAAACTATTAGTTGCGGCAGCGTGTGACTCTAGTTCTTGCCTAGCTAGGTTTTCCGATGCGGGTGCCCTAGATCCAACCTTTGGGACTGGTGGTGTGGTCGAGCTGTCTTCGACGGTACTTAATACCTTGCAAGTAACGAGCGCTGGCTACCTTATCGGGGGCTACACGGGCAATCCTTGGAAATCCATGATGGCTCGTTATCTACCCTAGAATTAAAGCCCAAAGAGTTAGGACTCGGATAAAATTTATACGAGTCCTAACTCGGACGAACGAGATTATTAAAAGCTAAAGGGGCGAACTGGAGACGCCTCGCTAGGCTCTCTTGTCTGCTCCGCAGGCTGCCCTGGCCAGTTGTATTGTCCGTCTGATTTGCGGATAGTTAGAAACCAATATAGCCACATGCCTAGTACGAATATCAACAGTAATTCCCAAGAGTTATCCGTCATAAATTACCTCGTCCAAATGTGTAGTTCCTTAGACCTCCTAACTGGCGCTGCCTTCTTGGTTACCCAGGCAATCACCTTGGTTAATGGTGCCCACGCATAACGGATATACATCGACAGCGGGACATTACGGGCTCCGACTTTCAATTTAGACGCGCACACGTCTCCTAGATGCAGTACATCGACCCCCTTATCTACGGCGATCTTGACTAGCATGTAGTAGGCGTACTGCGATACATTATTAGCCTCAGGATCAACTCCCAAACATACAAGGTAGAGACCTGTCTGGCCGTGCAGGTACAGCGCAAATCCTACCAGCCTACTGCGGTACCTAAAGAGTACCACGTGCGCAGCGTCTACAGAACTTAGCCTGTGAAAGAACTCAGCATCTATATCCTTGCCTGCTTTACGACCTACTTTGGCTAGGTCTTCCGCATAGTGCTCAAAGTGCGGCGTGATCTCTACACTCAGCTCCCGTGCCTTATCCAGGTCCTTCTTCACGAGCGCACGGTAATGGCTCCTTAATGCCCTAAGGTAGGCATCAAAGCTGCTCCAGTGTATGTCTAGCTCCGTGTCCTCTATATTGGGCACTAACTGAAAGCCATACTCATCCAACACACCATAAGGCTCCCGAAAGTCCCTAAGCACTGCCAAGGGTGCCTTGTAGAACTTTTGCATGAGTACCGCCGAGCTAGCGACCGCATCCAAAACCTCTGGCGTTATGTCACCTACGATACCAGGCCCTGGCATCCCAGGAGGCCCGCATTCAAGGACGCGCATCCTAAAGAAGTTAGGGTAGACCTTACGTACCCAATGTAGAAACGTCGGCAAGTTGATAGCCGTGTGCATCAGGGTAAAGTAGGCGCAGGCTACGTCTTTGATACCGTCATTGAGTACGAGGTAGTATTTTGGATTGAGGTTTAAAGGCTCTAAAGCGTTTAGGTAGGCATGGGACATAGAAGGAAGGTCGCCTACTATAGCATCCCATCGTTGTTGGTTTATCTCGGCGATGGAGAAAAAACTTTGGGATGTTATCATTGCTAACCTCCTGGCGTTTCAGGTGTCGTTGTTAAGTTTGTCTTTAATGAATTTCCTCCTTTCACTCGCGGGGATATATTGTGATTGAGTTGCCAAGGACGGGAAGGATAGGAGTCTCACCAGCACTAGAAAATAATATGTATTATTTCAAGTATAACCCGTAACACTGCCTTTAGGCAAGTCCGGCCCAATAGTCGCACTTCGACTCATTTTTCATCGCTGAACACTCTGGCTCGCCATTTCTGCTTTTTATTCTTAAGCACGTTTCCTCCCGAGTTGCGTGACATCCTCCCCCACTAAGCGCAAGCGCTATAGTGGGGGCTTCCCTCGGCAGCCGTAGGCTGCCTAAGCGTTTCATGCCCGAAACGGAGAATGTTTTGTGCTGAGTTAATGTCCCTGTCATGGACAGTTCCACAACTTCCGCACTTCCATTCTCTTATACCCAACCCCCTTAGTCCACTCGGACCTTGTCTTTGAAAACAAACCGAGCAAGTACAGGTTGAGAATTTTTCGCTAACTTGTAGCGCGATTCCTCCACGCCTTAGGGTCTTATATTGGAGGAATTGAAACATCTGATACCAGCTAGCATCCAACACGCCCTTAGCCATGTTAGTACGTGCTAGCTTCTTAGAAGAGACATCACCGAAGAAAATCATATCATGCTGGTCAGACAGTTCCTTAGTAACCTTATGGTTCCAATCTAACCTAGAGTTCTTTATCTTGGCATGTATCTTCTTTACTTGCCTTTTCTTCTTGTGTCTTTGTGCTTTGGCTAGTTTATCTTGGTACTTCTTAGTGAAGCTTTCTCGTTCATACTTCACTCCTTCAGAGGTGGTAAGAACAGTCTTAACCCCTGGATCTATGCCTACGGCAGTGTCCAAATTCAGAGGTTTGACTACATCTGGAATTTCGACCGCGAGATTAAGGTACCAACGACCTCTAGCATCGGCATTGAAAGAGCCACATTTGATCTTAGCTCCTTCAGGTAGCTTACGATGTTCCCAAAATCTGAACTTAGTACCGTTGTAGACTAGATAGTCGCCACAGTACTTTATGGTTTGACCTTTGAAAGGTATCCAACCAAGGTTTTTCTTAGCTGTTCTGAACCTTAAGTTCTTCTTAGCCTTCTTAGTTCTAGTAACACATTCATCACTGATAGCTTGGATGGTTTGTGAGTTGATGGCTAGAAGCTTTGAAGCGCCTTTGGTTAGTGGGTGGATATCAAACTTTGAGGTATACTTCCTCGAAGTTTTCCACATTGTCTTGATATATTCGTTAGAGTAGTTCCAGACGAAATTGGTATGACTAGCCATCCTTTGTAGGATATCTTTTCGGTTACTATCCTTGACTCTGTATTTGTAGGTGGCTATCATTGTGGTGAGGGTATTCCGCACTGAGTTCGCTGTCTACCCTTAATTTTGTAGTTTTGAGGAACTCCCCAACATATTCCAGCGCCCACTTCCGAATAGCCGCACGGCTGTTGTGGGCAAAGTCAAAACGAAAAGGGCAGCAGGAAGTTTGATGGACCAGACGGAATCTCATCGGTCGCCTCTTTTGCTTCCCAACATATTTGTCAGCCGATCTGCCATGTCCTGCGCCTGTTGCCGTGTTGCCGCAACCTCATGCGTTAGAAGTCCGGTATCCAAAAGACTGAGCATGAAGTCGTGGAGAGACTTCCAGCCTGGCGGCAGTTGGCCGTGCGCGGCTTTGATCTTGTCTAGCAAAGGCTCTGGAATCTTTAATGATTTTGAGATCCTGGCCATTTCGTGTTATCCTTTTGGTGGCGACTTCACCACTTTTTACCACTGGCAGGGTAGGCCCTCAAGACCTAACCCCGTGGTTATCAAACCTCATAAGGCAAAGGGGTTATAAACTCAGAAACGGTTGAATGCATCGACCAGCGTGTTTTTGTGTGGCTCATCCTTCTTTTTAACCAGGATGGTTTCGAGCAGCTTAGCTTTGGCACGCAGTGCTTCGCACTTGCCTGCGAGATCTTTCTCGTGGACGCGGATAGTCTTTAGGATGTGGTCGGCTTTGCGCATGCTACCCATGAGGTTACGCTCAGTGAGCTTGCCGTCCTTCTCGGTTTTCAGGACTTCTTCAACGATGTCCTGGATGCCATCGGTGATGTCATCGTTGATTGCCCATTCAACGGCTTTGTTGGTGGACTCGTCATCGCGTACTGGGGTCTCAAATAGGCGGCAGCCGTGGGATTCAAGAGTCGCAAAGATCTTGCGCAGCTTTTCCAGCGAAGCTTCTTGTGACTCGGGCACGTAGTAGACGCCACCTTGGCGGCGCAAGCCAACGCCGTAGCAGTGTTCACGCAGCGTGCGTAGGATGATCTTACGGAATTGATCGGCGTCGATGTACTTCTGGGCTTCGCGGTAGCGTTCTAAGAGCTTGCCCGCCAGCGCATGGTCGGTGCTGTCGCCCCAGGTCAGGGGGGCTTTTGCGCCGCGCTGCAAGTCCAGCTTGGCGAGGGCAGCATCCACTTCACTCTTAAGGTTGCGGGTGCTACGGAATACGATGTCATTCATCAAAAGATCGCGCAGCGTCGCCGTCTTACCTAGAGCAGCGCCCAAAAAATTCTTAGCTCGGGGGCTGATCTCCAGCTCTTTCACAGAGAGGTTGAGCATCGCCGGATCAGCAGGCGCACCGAACGTAACCTTACCGCTGTCTTTGTCCACGCGCACGATTAGCTCGCGCTCGTAGCTGACATCAGAGATACCTTCGGCATCGTACACCCACTTGGGTACCACGACGTAGAACTTGGTGCAGGTCTCTTCATCGCTGCGGCGATAGAAGCGATCAGTCTTACCGCCCTCATCGGTCTTGTCGTTTTTGAGCAGGAAGCGCAGCGCCCGGCGCATAGCAGTCTTGTAATCGTTGCGTGGCACTAGGTCTTCGAGCCCGTGCTTTGCGAGATCCTTTTCCATCTGTCTTTTGGGGATATCCAGGCTCTTCACATCCCACCACACGTAGTAACCCTTGTGCTCCGCGCCGTTGTTCTTCGATAGTTTTTTGGTCGTCTTCATGGTGTATATCTCCTAAAGTGAGGTTGTTATTCGCCGAATACGCTGCGTGCAAAGCCCATAACCGTCTGTCTGTCTTCGTCTTGCATCAGCGGGTAAAGCACGCTCTGGATTGCATCCTCAACGCGCTTAATGCGGTTCAAACCCGCCGCTGCATGACGCTCTTTGTGCCTGCGAATGTGCTTGATCAGGTACATGACGTGACGCATCTGCACGAGCACCGTCAAGTCGCCTGCGCGGAACGCCTCGCGGCAGCGGTCGGCCACTACCACAATCTTGCGTACATGCTCCCGCACATCGCGATCCATGCTATCCATGCTGAACTCTCGCATATTCATGTCGGTCTCTTCGTCAACCGTCATGAAGCTGACTTCGTAAAACTTAAAGCGACCAAGGGTAGCCGCGTTCTGTGGCCGTGCGTTCGGGAACATTCGCTTGTACTGTACCTGCGCACCTAACGAGTTACAGGTCGCAAGGATGCGGAAGTTGGAATGCGCCTTGACTACCTCGCCGGTAGGTAGCGGCAACCGACGTACCGGATTGCTGTTCGTGACCGGTGCAAACACGCCATTGAGACCGCCAATTACACCGGCACTGGCATAATCAAACTCGTTGAACAAGTAGATGTAGCCATGGCGCATGGCCACCGTCAGCGGACCATCAACCCACACCATTTCGCCTGCAACCAGCTTCCAATCGCCAATCACCTGCGACAACGTCGTGTCCTGCTCACAATCGGTGTAGAGCAGTGGTGTACCCGTCCACGCCGCTATCTGCTCGACTACCGAAGTTTTGCCCGTGCTCGGCAGGCCGACAATCATCACAGTCTCGTTTTCGAGAATGTCCATACAGACGTCAAACGCGAATGACCGCCACACGTAATCTGGGTTCGGTGTGACCAGATGCGCCGCATGAGCGGAGTCGGCAAGTACGCACCTAGGCATCGTTACACCGGCTATCTCTACCGTCTCTTTCGAAGCCGCTTTTGGTGCTGCTTCTTTCTTGCCCTTGGCCATGTTGCTTCTCCCCCAAGCCGCAACCATTGCGGCGTACAAGTCACTTGTCGGCGTTTAAATCACAAACTTTAGAAAAAAGTAATACTAAAAGCTTAAAAATTTCGCAAGTGACCGTAACTATTAAATAATATTGGTAATAAGATTTTTAGGGCTAAAGTTATTGACGATTACGCCGATAGGGGTTAAGTGTTCAGTCTGTAGGGAGGACGTATGACCAAGAGCGCTGTAACCCTTGAAAATAGTTTGCAAAGGCGTGCCCGTATGATGGCGCGCAAGTATGATTTGCTTCTGGTGTGCGAGGGCCAGCAGGCTTACTGCCGTCCCGGCAAGATTGTATTGCCTGCGCTGCCGCCAGACCTGGACGCAGAGGCACTATCTGATCTCGACGGCTACCTGGAGCATGAGGTTGCGCATATTAACCACACGGATTTTCTGTACCTCGACACGAAGGGATTCGAGCATGATCTGCACAAAAACATGTGGAATATGTGCGAGGACTCGTGGATTGAGGTGCAGCATAACCAGCAGTACGAGGGCGCGGTGCCGACGCTGCGGCGGCTGAACGAGAAGTGGGAGAAAATTAACCACGCACGTTGGTCTGAACTTCCTGCGGGATTTAGGATAGTCAGCAATGTACGCTACCTAATGGAGGACAAACCTACACGGCTTGATGCGGACATCGCACCTGCGTTTACCTCTCGCGTCCTTGCGCTCTGCCTAACGCTGCGTCTGGCGCTTAACACCCGCGAGATCCATGGGCTTACGCGCAAGATTTGCGCTGAAATGATGGCAGCACTTAAAGAGCAAGAGCCAAAGCCCAAGCAAAAGCCAAAGCAAGAGCCTGAAACCGAGGACGATAGCGAAGGCGAAGGCAGCGAAGGCAGCGAAGGCAGTGAAGGCAGTGAAGGCGATGAAGGCGATGAAGGCGATGAAGGCAGTGAAGGCAGTGAAGGCGACGAAGGCGATGAAGGCAGTGAAGGCAGCGAAGGCAGCGAAGGCAGCGAAGGCAGTGAAGGCAGTGAAGGCAGTGAAGGCAGCGAAGGCAGTGAAGGCAGTGAAGGCAGTGAAGGCAGCGAAGGCAGTGAAGGCAGCGAAGGCAGTGAAGGCAGCGAAGGCGATGAAGATAGCGAAGGCAGCGAAGGCAGCGGTAAGTCGGTTGTGACTTCAGATGAGCTTTGCGACCCGGAGCATTATGAGACAGAGGTGCCTCATGATTTGCACAGCTACATAGACTTGCGCTTACAGCAGATTATTACTGAGGCGCTGGAGAAGCAACCTGATGAGCGCGAACGCGAAGTGATTGCTGAGGACAGAATTGCTACAGGGCGTAGCATCCCTGCCTCGACCGCCGATGATAAGTTTATAGATCGCAGCAAAGAGCGTCAGCCTGCTTACCGCGCTATCAGCCAGCGCGTGCGCAGCGTCAGCGCTAAGCTTTCGCGTGAGTTGGAAGAGATTCTGGTCGCGGAAGAGAATGAGCAGTGGCTTTTGGAGCAAGAAGAAGGGCGCGTTGATCGCCGTGGGCTCGTGCGACTTGGATGTGACTCCAGCTACAAGACACCATTTAAGCGGCTCGTTAAGAACGAAGTGCGTGACGTTGGTGTGAGCTTGGTGATTGACGAGTCCGGGTCCATGTCGAGATCCAAAATGGACCTTGCACGCGAATGCGCGATTGTGCTTGGCGAGGCGCTCGCCGCTGCGGGTATTGCCTTCGAGGTTGGCGGGTTTACTACTACCTGCCAGATCGTGCAGAACCCGGCACCTCTCGCCAACCGGATAGAGGGCTTGAGGCATACACTCTATAAGTCCTTTGAGAGCGATAATCTGCAATCTCTGGTTAGCCTCCACGCGCAAAACAATAATGCAGACGGTGAGAGCGTGCGGTTTTTTGGCGAGAGGTTGCTACGCTCGGAAGCTACGCGCAAGGTCATGTTTGTACTGAGTGACGGCCATCCCTCGGCGGCTTGCCGTGACACGGCGCTACTCAATAAAGACTTGCAGGACGCTGTTGCGGAGGTGACTGCGGCTGGTATCGAAGTCATCGGTATCGGGATTTGCAGTGATGCTGTAACACGGTTTTATCCGCAAGCGGTCGTGGTCCGCGATGCGAAGGACCTTACCACCACCTTGGCTAAAGAGCTAAAGAAGTTGCTCGCCAACAAATGAAAAAGGGAAAATGAATTTATCCACCTTCCCCCAGAGCTAAGAAACGTGAATCGGTTTACCACTGCCGTGGGCAGCTCGTCAAGCAAGCAAGATTTAGATATTAACACTCACTTGCAATTTATTTGGAGCTGTATGCGTTTTATAGAAAAAGTTAGGCGTAGCTACAAGATCGAAGCTGAATCAGCAACCGACCCCTACACCAAGAAGGTCGTAGACGGTTACATTGAGGCGCTGCTGTGGTTTTCAAGCGGCAGTGACCAACAAGGAACTGAGCATGAGTCACTTGAAAACTTTGAGCCGTCAAAAGAGCTACAGGACTACGCACTGAAAACCGTCAAGGAATTTCTAGCCAAGGCAGAGAAGGAAGGCATCGAACTAACTAAGTATAAAACAGATGTCATCGGGCATGATCTATGGTTAACGCAGGTAGGCCACGGCGCAGGATTTTGGGACGGTGACTATGAGCTGGATGAGGCTGGCGAGGACGGCGATAAGCTGACTAAGATCGCTAAGTCCTTTGGCGAGAAGTGGCCGTATGTTGGAGACGATGGACTTGTTTATATCTGAACAAGCTCTAACGACCAACGAGGATCAATATTTCGCGTTCAGAGCATCCACGTAAAGGTTTCTGTCTCCTAACCGTCTATCAGCTTGGTCAAAAATGCATCTCTAAGTGCGGGCTTCATAGCGCCTAGCGCGGGTCCGAGTATGCAATTTAGCTTTTCGGCTAGGTACAACGCCTCAAAATCGTGCATAGGCAGCGGCACTCCAGAGTGGGTGTTTGCCTGCGTGAAGTCGATCCCCGCGTCCGCTGCCTGCCTGCATATCTTGATGTACTCGTTCATCGGAACTCCGCCGGATACTCCATCCATACCCGAAGGGTTGGGTGGAGAGGAAGGCGGCTTACCCTATGCCGCAACATAAAAACCTCCTTGGTGAAAAATCAATTTAACTTGTGCTGCAGATATTGAAACTACTTTGCCCTCTATCTTGATGACCACCCGACTTCCTTTGCTTCCCATACCCCGGCTAAATATCTCTTACCTGCATACTCGACAATATCCTTAGGCTGTATCTCATACCTCCGCCTTCTAACTGCTGGAGCATAACCATTTCTATGAATTTGCAAACAACGATTGTTTCGTCTCTTCTGACCAAAGACTAGAGGTACTGTTCTTACCTGTCTCTGACCACCTGAAATCACAAAAGCATCGTTAATGTGGCTCTTATCTAATCCTAGTATCTCTCTATGGTACTTAGTCTCGTATCCGAAAGCTTGCTGGTAATTTGGGTTCCTAGCCAGGAGTTGTGACCTAACGACGTTCATCATAGTCGCAGACTTCAAGCTATTGTGCTTCTTAATTTCCAAAACAAACTTACCTTTGTGTAAGTCATCATGGTGATTCTTACACAGAGTTATAAGGTTGTCAGGAGCATCACTGCCGCCTTTACTCCTGAACACTATATGATGAACATGGAGCTTATCTGAGCACCCTTTCCTACCAGCTTGACAAGTATGGCTATCCCTAGCCAAGACATACTGCTTAACGTTGTAAAAGTCTTTCTGTTGTCCTTCCTGATAATCCCTACCCCCAATCTTAGGATTAAGGATCTTAGCCATATCGAAGTTGTTCGCTTCGATCACGACCTTAGTTATCGGCAGTATCTTACGTACCCTCTGAATAATTCGTTCGTGACTTTCAACCTTCTGTTTGATGGAGGGCTGAAGGACTTTTTTCTTCCTGTTGTCAAACCTAGCTGCTCGGTACCTAGTATTTCTTCCTCTGCGGTTTCTTCTATACATACGACGTTCAGTTACCTTCGCTGAGACATCTTTTCTCAGGTGGTACTCAGCAGAGAATACCTCCTTAGTAGCCGAAGTAACACTCACCCCTACTGTGTTAAAACCAATGTCTTGACCTAAAGTCAGGGGTTGTGTCATTTCTGGGCAGTCATAAGTAAGTTGAATAGTGAAGGGTAGTCTTTTAACTACGACTGCTTTCCCACTTTTCAAGCTTTTACGCACCCAAGCATGCCTAGCTGTAGGCATGAGAGGTTGTCCAGATTTTGAAAGCACATAAACCAATGTTAAATCCTTAGAAACTGTAAGTCGATCTTGCGATCGTAGATCCTCTTCGCCAAAGTTATCTGGTGGTTTTTCAGAGAGAGCACTGTTCCTACCTCTCAGAACTGTTTAACCCTCTCCCGCAGAGCTTGGAACTTGAGGAGCATTCCAAGGTGCCTATACATTCACCAGTAACGTAGTCCCTCGGTTAAAAGGGCCTTAGGCTAATCAACTAGAGCTTAGAATGGATACCTCCTTTCCAAGCTCCACCCATACCCCGCTAGGGGTTGGGTGGGGTAATTGACTGTCCACCTGTCTCCCACATTCTTGGCGGGCTAAACCGCAAAGTGCGGATATACCATGGCGGTGACCCTAAAGGGAGGGAAATCCTCTCGCTTCACGCCAGCAGGGCCTCTGTCACCAAGCGTAGAACGTGAGGGTTAGGGTAGAATATGGGCGACGTGGCGATTGCGTCCTCTAGTCCCTGGTCGCCGTGCATCCGTGCCCACGCGGTTGCCACGGCGCTTGAACGTGAGATCCCTGCAAAGCAGTGAACCACGAGCTTGCGGTGGCTGTGGCGGCGCAGGAAGCCTGCTATCTCTGACGCCTGTTCCTCAGTCATCATTTCTTCGTAAGCATGTGGGGCATCGATGTCGGCAAACGTAGACTTCAGGATTGCAACGTAGAGGTCTCCCCACTTAAGCTGGTAGCAGTCTGCAATGCGAATCAGCACCGAGCTTGGCTCAGGTTTGTGGGCTTTAGCTTGCTCGGCTGATAGGATTAGGCAGCCGAAGCGGCCATAGATGTCTAGTCGTCCTTTGAGGTCCTTCATTGTGCCTTTCAGCTCCCTTTATTTAGGGGGCATGTTTAACTGCTGGTTTTCACCGGACTGACCGGACTGATATCAGGCTACTGACCCCTCCCCCAGCGGACCGAAGGGACGCACGGTGTTCTTGATTTCACGGGGGGTCAGTTCGTGTCAAGGGGGACCTCAGAAATTACCTCTAGAAGGAGATTGTGTGCCGTTTGTCACGCTAGGCAGCGCTAAGGTGCCGATTAAGGTTTTTGTTGACGACTTGTCTGAAGTTGAATCTGGGTCTCTGGATCAACTTAGGAACACAGCCAATTTGCCGTGGGTTTATGGGGTTGCGGCAATGCCTGACGTACATCTTGGCGTCGGCGCAACCATCGGGTCAGTTATTGTAAGCTGCGGAGCCGTATCCCCTTCCGTTGTTGGGGTTGACATCGGCTGCGGCGTCTCAGCCGTTAAAACACCCTACACTGCCGACATGATATGTGACGATAAGACGCTACGCACCCTACGCTCGTCTATTGAGCGCTCCATACCCACAGGCATGAACTCAAACAGAAAAGTTACCTCGCGGGTTGAAAAAGCCTTCACGGACCTTGGCAAAACCTCAGACCGCGCTGGCGATAAACTGCAAGGTAAGGCCCTGGAGCAATGCGGCACACTAGGCGGAGGTAATCATTTTATCGAATTATGTTCGGATGTTACAGGTGTTCTCTGGGTGATGCTACATTCTGGAAGTAGGAATATTGGTAAGACACTAGCTGAGAAACACATCAACACGGCGCGTGGCGTGATGGGGGATGTACTTAAGCATTTTGGTAGTGATGCGGTGATCCCCGCCGAGCTTGCTGCGCTCCTCGTGGGTAGTAAGGAGTACGACGACTACCTAGAGGATTTGTTTTGGTGTCAGCGCTACGCGAAGGCGAATAGGCACGAGATGATGCTGCGGGTTCTTAAAGACCTTTCCTATGTGCTGCATAACGAGGACGTGGGTGCAAAGGCTATGACAGAACATCATATAGATTGCCACCATAACTATCTTGAACCTTACGAGCATGGTGGGTTGCCTGCTTTGCTGACAAGGAAGGGTGCTGTATCGGCAAAGGCGGGTGAGTGGGCTATCATACCGGCGTCGATGGGTGCCAAGTCATACATAGTGCGTGGCAAGGGCAACCCGGAAAGCTTTTGCTCGTGCTCGCACGGTGCGGGTAGAAAGATGTCTCGTGGTGCGGCGAAGAGGGCGTTTACCGTCGAGGACTTGAAGACCCAGACGGAGGGTGTCGAGTGCCGTAAGGATGCGGGCGTGCTTGATGAGATACCTGGAGCGTATAAGGACATTGAGACTGTGATGCGTCAGCAGGAAGACTTGGTAGAGGTGGTAACGACGCTAAAGCAGCTTGTGTGTGTCAAAGGTTAGGTATCGCAAACATGCTATGAGGCTATGAGGAAAAGATGCTTGACCTAGAAGAGATTAAGAGATTGTGTGGCGGCAGGACGCCAGGACCGTGGTTTATAAGCTATATCGCAACGGCCTTACGTATAATGCGTAAATCCGGGCCGAACGCATCCGATCTTGAGGGGTACGACGATGTTAAAAATTGCCCTCGCGATGAAGACGCCTTCTTCATAACGTACATGGGCACCCACGCAGACACCATCATCGCTGAGCTGACTGCAGCGAGAAGGGTTGTTGATGCGGCAGAACTATTCCTAGACGAGTTTTTAAGCAAGAAGACATGCGCACCGGGCGCACTACAGCGCTCTCTCAACGAATACCGATCCGCAAAGCCTCAGTCACCAAACTCAGAACGTGAGGGTTAGGGTAGAAAATCGGTGACGTAGCGATGGCCGCCTCTAGCTGCTGGTTGCCGTGCATCCGTGCCCACGCGGTTGCCACGGCGCTTGAACGTGAGATCCCTGCAAAGCAGTGGATCACGAGCTTACGGTGGCTGTGGCGGCGCAGGAAGCCTGCTATCTCTGACGCCTGGTCCTCAGTCATCATTTCTTCGTAGGCATGTGGGGCATCGATGTCTGCAAACGTAGACTTCAGGATAGCGACGTAGAGGTCTCCCCACTTAAGCTGGTCGAAGTAGCAGTCTGCAATGCGAATCAGCACCGAGCCTGGCTCAGGTTTGTGGGCCTTCGCTTGCTCGGCTGATAGGATTAGGCAGCCGAAGCGGCCATAGATGTCTAGTCGTCCTTTAAGGTCCTTCATTGCACTGCCTTTCGACAAATATCTATGAAGGTACTTATGTTGCTACTGTTGAAGTTGGCTAAGTGTTCTATGTGCTCTCGAACCAAGTGTCTGGTCTCAAGAGCATATTGAATATCGTCGGTGCCATACGCGATTCCGTATTTAAAGCATGGAATTTTTTCTCTCCATTCCTCTTTAGTCGAAGTACCATCGGGGACCACTATGGACACGCACCCGGCTAGAGCCGCGAGCAGTGAAAGGTAAGTTACATGATCATAGGACACGACTGTGTCCAACGAATTGAGTACCATAGGTAAGGCGCTGCGGTTGACGCCGTCTAACACTAAAGCATCTGTATTGTGATGTATTCTAGGTTTATGTCTGCCCTTATGGAAGATGACGCCTTGTCCTTTTCTTGGTAGGCCTTGATCATAATATAATCCGAGATCATCGGTAAACAATTGCAGAGTCCCCCGTACTAAATGCTGCTGCTTAACAGTAAAATACTGTTGGTATAGAAATACTAGATCGCCGTCACCGTAGATGCCGTTTCCACCAATAACCCCAGGAGTGTTAAGTATCCAGCGGACTACATGTTTGGCATTAAAAGGATTGCCAGATATTATCTCAGGGTATACTACGACGGTGTCGGGCAGGGCTAAGAGGCGACTGCGCTCCGCCTCGTCTGCGAATTTTGTTTGCCAGGCAGGATTGGGTGTATCAGTAACAAAAGAGTCGATACCTCTCTTAGCAAGCTCGTGAGCCAAAAGATGCAGCACCATGATACCGCCGGAGAATGGATTGTATGGAGGCGTCCATATTAAGAAGCGCACGAGATGTCTCCTAGTGTGTGGGCTACTTTTGTTATGTCAACCCGCTCTAATCCTTCATAAAAAGGTAAGCATAAAATCCGACCGGCAATGTCTTCCGTGACGCTCATCTCCCCGTGCGTCGCCCGAGAAAAATAAGGATGTGTGTGCAAAGGGACATAGTAGGTGCGGAACCCTATATCCGCTGCTGCCAATTTGGCCATAGCTCTGTCTCTTGCCTGTGTCGAAGAAAATAGAACAGGATATACCTGATACCCAGACTCCCTAGGAGTTAGCTTAGAGACCGGCAACCCCTCTAGGTATTTATCGTAGATATCCGATACGCAACGCTTTGCCGCGAACTTCTCGTCGATCACATCCAACACCGCCAATCCCACTGCCGCATGAAACTCAGAACATTTACTATTGCTGCCAGCCATAACAGACTCGGCACCTAAAAACCCAAAGTTAGAGGCTCTACGGCATGAATTCAGAAAGACTCCATCCTGACTAGATATCAACCCGCCCTCGCCAATTCCAAAGGTCTTTGTGATGTGCAGGCTGAATACCTCGCAGTGACCTTTGGTTCCTACCCTAGAGCCGTCTGCGTAACTCGCGCCCAGTGCTGCTGCTGAGTCAAAGATAAGGAGCAAATTATGCTTGCGAGCAAACGCCTCATACTTAACATAGTCACACACAAAACCTAAAGCCTGTACGACGACAAGAGCCTTTGTGCTAGACGTAATGAGGCGCTCTGCCGCATCGAGTGACATGTGAAGACTAGGCTCAATGTCCACAAATACAGGAAGGCATCCCGCGTTCAGGATCGAGTGCGCGGTCGCAGCGAAAGTGAAGCTAGGTGTTAGGATTTCGCATCCCGTCAGATGAAATGCCTGTAGCGCGGTGGTCAAAGCCGCTGTAGCATTGCACTGAAGTACCGGGACAGTGCTCATGCCTAGATAGGTTCCCAGTCTCTGCTCTAGTAGCTGAACACAGGGGCCGCCGTTGGAAAATGTAGAAGCAGCGTAGGACTTCTGCAGGTACTTAGCAAAAGCATCTATGCTAGGGGGATTAGGTCTTAGTAATGTGATCATTGAACTTAAACTAGCATCAATATTGGAGGCAGGCAAGATGCTCTACATACTCGGCGCAGGATCTTTCGCTAGGGAAGTTTACTGGCATGCTAGGCAGAGTGGTTTTGAGGATATAGAGTTTCTAGCGGAGTTCGGCGACAAATATTTAAAAACTGGTCATTGCACACTATCAGTGCATACCGACTGGCATGCCTTAGAGCCGGGTGACTTTATTGTCGGGGTAGGCTCCCCAAGCTTGAAGAAAAAACTCGTAGCGAAAGCCCTAGAGGTAGGATTGAAACCTCACCCCACCGTTGTCCACCCTTCGGTGCTACGTGCCGATATGGAGGATAACTACGGCTTCGGTGGCGTCATCATGCCTAGAGTGCTTCTTACCTGTGACATTAAGCTAGGAGACTATGTGACTCTCAATCTAGGAGTCACGGTAGGGCACGATGCAGTGCTCGAAGACTACGTGAACTGCGCACCAGGTGTCCATGTGTCAGGTAATGTCACTCTAAAAGAGGGGGCAAATATCGGCACCGGAGCGGTTATCAAAGAGAAGATTACCGTGGGACCTTGGACTACCTTAGGGGCGCAAGCCTGCTTGGTTAAGGATGCCGCCGAGGGCGTTTATGTTGGGGTTCCTGCCAGGCCATTCTTCAAGTAGTTGTTATAATCTTCCGAGCTATCATACTTCTCTTTGCCCAAGGTCTGTGACCTTAAATGGTCCACCTTGGAATGCACAGACAATACATGCGGCTTCCCTAACCGTCTCAACTCGTCAGCATAGATGTTATCTGAATACCACAGAGTCACGCGGTCACTTAAAACAATTTTCTCCAGAAGACTGCGCTTAACCACCATAATCCAACCCGCGATTCCATAACATACACGATCATCTATTACATATTCTGCGTCTGCAGACAGCGTTGGAAACCTCTTAGAATGCCAGTCCTCGTAAGTGTTCCAACACGAGAACGATTCAAACTCAGGTTGCAAACTGTTTAAGCGATCGATCTCTGTAAACCATCCTGGGTGAAACAAGATATCGTTGTTGCACAATGCTACCCAATCACTTGAGGTATTCTGTATACCTAGGTTAAGAGCCCCATTGTAGTTGAAAGGCTTGTCCACAGGCCACTGTAAGGTAACGTCCTGCCCTACATGTTGCGGAGACTCGTGCTCTGACTCTACAACTACGACATTAAACCTAACCTCGCGCTCCGACCTTCGCAGCGTCTCTATACAATCGACTAACATCTGCCTGTATAATAAATTAGTTTTCGACGGTATTATGACGTCTACCTGCTCCTGTCGGCACTTATGATTACTACGTCTTATTTTCTTACGCTGCACAACCAAGCTGGTATCCAACCCCGCATCATCTAGAGGTAGCGGAGAAACGAACTTGCCTCCAGGCTTCAAAACCCTCACCAGTTCACTTACCAACACCTTGCTCCTACTCGTGTCCACCGCCACACCATCGATCGACCCACTCATAAAAGGCAGGCGCTCACCTAGGACCCAATTCGTTGGCTTAAACTTCATATAGCTGCCGATATTAACTAGAAGCGGCTCCTCGTTCACGCGGTAGGCATTCGGTAGCGCCGTCAACCCAAACTCTAAGTTGACCTCGCTTGCCCCCTCTTTCGGATGTACCCGGTACTGTGTCACCTGCTCTATCCAATAAGCACACTCAGGATACTGCCGAGCCCTGTCCACCCACTTGAACACCTCGTCCCAACGCCCTAGGTCTCTGCCGCACTGCATAAGCCTATTGAGAGGCATCGTCGTCCACAGATGGCCGTTGATGACACCCCGCTCAGGAGGCTGGCAAAGACACCGCTCATACCAAGTCGCCGCCTGTGCAATGTTGCCAAGCGCCAACTCCACCTCACCGAACACGTAGTAATACTCGGCGCGGTTACGCTCCCTGCTTAGGTGATAAATGCGCTCGGCGACATCGAGCGCCTTCTGGTACTGCTTGTCTTTCACGTGCAGCATCGCTAACCGGTAGCGCGCCGAGACTTCGTCGTCGTAATACTTACCAACAGGCAAGTCCAAATACGCCTGCAGTACCTGCTGTGCTTTCTCGTGCTCGCCTGCCTCTAATAGCTCCTTACCGTAGTAATAAGACATCCGCGTGTGGCTAGGGTCCTTCTCGTACTCCTTAGCTAGGATGCGCAGGTTCCTACCAGCCTCCCTGACCTTGCCGACAAGGTTGTGCGTGACCGTCAAGCCCCCATAGTGGCGTATCCTAGAGGACGAATGCCCGAGGTACTCGTGAATCGCACACTGCCACTTGGGGCTCACGGAGCGCCTTACAAACCGCTCCCTCGAAATAACCGTCTTACCGCCGACGTGGTAAGGCAGGCACCAAACATCCACGGTCGGGTCCTCTAGTAGTTCGTCCTTGAACTTCTTTAGGGCTACTGGGTCTATCAAGTCGTCACAGTCTAACCAGAATACCCAGTCTGCGGACTTGACCTTTGACAGACTAAAGTTTCTAGCCGCCGAGAAGTCATCCACCCAGTCAAAATGGTAAAGGTGCAGGTTCGGGTAGTCCAAGCCCTTGATGACATCTAGCGTACCGTCCGTACTGCCCGTATCGACGACATGGACCTCGTCTAGCACAGGGCATACGCGGTTTAGTAGTTCAGCAATGTTGGCAATCTCATTCTTGCAGATGAGCGTTAGAGCGACGGTGTTCAAGAAGATCTCCCTGGCTGGTGATTACGATTGCTTGGGGTTAATCTAGGAGGCTAATGCGCGGTGGGGCAGTGGCAGGATTAATTTTCGATACGACGCACAATCTTGATGTTGGAGGGGTCAAAGACCATCAGATTTCGCTCCCCATCTCCTTGAACATGGGCAGCTTCAAACTTGTTTTTCTTCGCCCAGTCTATAAATTCTTTGGTCTCTATGACGTCAAAGTCTTCGGCTATTATTGCCGCGAATACTTTTTCAAAGTCTTCTACCTCGGCAAATAATTCACTTTTATCTAAAGCGTCATAAAGTAGTTTGCCTTCGTTGACAGCCATATCTTTCCAATAGCGACCTTCCTTTGTATAGGTACGGTCCCCGAAAATTCTTGAAGATGGTATGGTCACTTGTACTGCGTATATGTAATGACCATGTAATTTAGCAAACTTCAAGCTAGGTGTTACCCAAAAAGGCATGTCGATCTGCTGTTTGTCGTAGGCAGTCCATTTTAGAGATGTTTTCTCTAGGTGCCCTAGAGGAATCTCTTCGCGTGCTCCATGGTAGTAGTGTGTTGCCGAAGCTACCGTGTACTTCGATAACACTTTCTGTTTGAAAGCTGCACTCGCCATGGTGTCCTCCAGTACTAAATCTTACCTTGCGCAGGCGCGGGTTTGCAGCTAGTCTTTTTTTGCGGCACCCTTGTGATGCCGTGGGGAGCGTGAAAGAGTATAGGTGGTTTGCACCTATGGACAAAAACGAGTTAAAAACTCGGTTGGGTGTCTACGGTTATAACCTCTTAGGTGCTAATAAATACGGTGGACATACGTGCCTCCAATGCTAATTGTAAGCGCTCGATAGAGGATTTGTCCGAGATACTAGTTAAGATAATGTACTGTCGAACCCGTATATTTCTCTCACGTCTCTTCCCCCTTTAAGGAGAAACCATGACTTTAGTAGTGACCGGCTGGCAGATAAAGCACACGTTAAAGAAGATCAGAACTCGCATTGACTTGCTTGAGTCTGAATTCGGGTCCTCGACCACTCATTTTGAGGGTGACCTGCGCCCTGACCTCGTCTCTCTCGATAATGAGATTGACAAGCTAGAGCAGAAATACGTGCAGGTTCAGCACTTGCAGACGCTGTACAACCTACAGAGTAAGACTGCCAATGGCTGCTTACTTGACGCCGTGCGCCGTGCGGGCTCCACAGGCCGCAGGCGCAAGCGTTGGGACGCTCTGGTCAAGGGAACCAAGACAACTAGCCGTAGTATATTCGGTGATTCTGCAACGCAGCGCAAGGCAGACACCGTGTACGCTCTTTCCTCTGTGAGCAAAGAAGAAGCAAAGGCAAGGTACGTCGAGGTAGAAGCTATAGCGTCGAGCACTGGCGAGTCTATTGAGAACGCTAACTCATTTTCTATTACGTTCCCCGACCTTCCTAGCACCTACCTCGACATCTAGTCTTGGGAAGGGGTATCTCCGCCGGAAAGTATGCCCTCAGCCACCTCTTTGCAAAGCGCCTGAGCCACAATCGAAGCGCAAGGGGTACAGATATGAACGGCGGCACCCGTGGGAGGTGTAATCACCAAGGGTTGCATCAATTTGATCCCACAGATGCAGCAGGCATGAAAGTTTAAATTCCGAACGATAGTAGTTCTAACCAGGATGCCGGGTGTTCGCATTGGAGGCGGTAAGCAATTAAGCATGGCGTTGTGAGAGATTCGGGCTGCTTCCCCAAAATCATCTGCCTCTAAAATATTACTTGCGCCATTCTCATAGCGGACTTCAAAGATACTCTTTTTCATGCTTCTCCTTTGAACATTTAGAGCGCGGTATCTCCGAAGTCTAGCATACTCGTCAGCCATAGTCTAAGCTCATAATTTAACTGCTTAATCCGATGGACCCTGTGCCCCACGTCTTCAGCGACTCACCCAGACTTCTGCATCAGGGTATGCTTCGCACGCCTCAAGGTAACGCTCCAGCCAAGGGACAAAGTGGTCGTAGCGACCCCAGTCGTTGGGGGCGTCATAGGACTTAAAACGCGCCGGATCTTCCTTCAATAGTGCGAGACCTTGGTGAAGCGGTTCGATAAGCTGTTTAGCTTCCGTGATACCTACTTCCTCTGGTCGCCAAACGTGATAGTAGATGCCTGCCGCTTCTGCCATTCGACCCAAGTTGTGAGTGATGTTCGCGTCAAAGACGCAAGCCTTAACCGGACGGACGTGGCCGCACTCGGAGCATTCTTGGTCCTCGGGATTTCCATAAAGACCGACGTCTAGACTCATCTGCTTCTCCCCTAAATCCCCAAATGTTGCGCCCCCTGACAGCGCTGCCTCTTGAAAAGGTAGACTGATATTGGTAGTGTTTTAGCACACAATTCTCTCAGGAGGAACATTGACTGTCATCAGTTTAACTGACCGATTGCTGGAAACAAACAACGCCGAGGGACCTAGTGTTAGCATGCAAGAGGCGCTAAAGCAACTTGACGAGGCGGCAGCCCTCTTCGCTAAGAAGGCATTTGAGATCCATGCAGAGCAAGTCACTTTTGTGTGTACGCAGACGGGTAAGCTGCTATTCGATGCCGTCAGGGCAAGAATGTTTCGAGAGCGCTTAAGCCAACAGGTTAATGCCATTCTGGAATCTTATGATGAAGAGATTGAAGAAGAATTGGCTTAATGCCGCCCGTGGCTTAGTCCCAAGTGAAGTCAAGAAGGTCCACTGTCTGACCAGCCATCGAGTGATTACTGTCAGACAGGAATTGAATGCGCCCCTCCGTGACAAACGAATGGCACCGAATTAGATTCGGGTCTTGCTTGTATAACTCGCCATTAACTAGCATTGACGGCGTAAAGGTCGGCCTGTCCACATCTTCGTTGAACTTCCAACGTGCATCAAATAGGTGCGGATATCTGCAGGCCGGACATGCAATGAGCCAGCCGTGCAGCGTTCCATCACTCTTTTCTGACCTGTAGACCTTCATGGCCACCCACAGACATTGCACTTTAAACTATCAGGCGTTTCAACGTGGTATGGACAGTCAGAGCATCTCTGCTGCCATACCTCGTAAGCTCCATCTTGAAAAGTTTTTAAACTCCTAGTATAGTCCACACCGTACCATTACAATACATAAGAGCCATAGTCGCACTATCTAATGTTAGGTAAGCATCTGCGCCGCATAGGTCTCCAGCAGAGGGGAATTGGTTACCCGCCGCAGCTAAACCATCAAATACTAAGCGGCCCGTCGAACCTGCACTACCTATAGTTAAACTATAAGCTACCGATCCAGTAATGCCTCCAAGACCAACATTTCCAGCACTGTCTACTTCAAACTTAATGCCGCCATTAGCACAAGCTATAAAACTGTTTGCGCTACTTTCAAGGTATAGAGCGCCCTTACCAGTTAAAGCCTTAGCCGCTATAGTGCCTTGCCCTGACGTTGCATTATTTACATTTAATCCATCTACCGTATCATATCTAAAATCGTTTGCACTTGAAACAACAAGGTTGTAATTGCTATTTACTCCAGTGCCTAGACCGACATATCCATCGGTAGCCACTTCAAACTTAGTACCCGAGTAGGAGCCTCTAAATAAAGTACCGGAACTTGCACTGCTAACGAGAAGGGCAATGGTAGAGATGGCAGCCCCACCTATACCAACTTCACCCGAGTAAGTGACTTCAAACTTCGTGCCTGAGTCCACACATCTTATAAAATCATTTGCGGTAGCTTCGAGGTATAGGGCAGCCATACTAGGTAATGCCTTGGCTGTTATAGTACCTTGAGTTGTTGTTACATTGCCTACATTTAATCCGCCGCCAGGCAAAGTCCATCTGATGTTGGTGTTGTCTTGGGCTAATTGAAGAGAGCTATCTACGAACAACATGGAGCCGGTAGCTCCACCACTTATCGCGGTTCCTATAGCGCTAGGTCCCGTAGCACCTGTAGCTCCTGTACCGCCTGTAGCTCCTGTAGCTCCTGTACCGCCAGTAGCTCCGGTAGCTCCAGTAGATCCGGTTGCTCCGGTTGCTCCGGTTGCTCCGGTTGCTCCAGTTGTACCGGTTGCTCCGGTTGCTCCAGTTGTACCGGTTGCTCCGGTAGCTCCAGTAGATCCGGTAGCTCCGGTTGCTCCAGTTGACCCGGTGTCTCCTGTAGCTCCGGTTGCTCCGGTAGCTCCAGTAGATCCGGTTGCTCCGGTTGCTCCGGTTGCTCCAGTTGTACCGGTTGCTCCGGTAGCTCCAGTAGATCCGGTAGCTCCGGTAGCTCCGGTTGCACCAGTGTCCCCAGTTGCACCAGTGTCCCCAGTTGCACCAGTGTCCCCAGTTGCACCAGTGTCCCCAGTTGCTCCGGTTGCTCCAGTAGATCCGGTTGCTCCGGTTGCTCCGGTTGCTCCAGTTGCTCCAGTGTCTCCAGTTGCTCCGGTAGCTCCAGTGTCTCCAGTTGCACCAGTGTCTCCAGTTGCTCCAGTGTCTCCAGTTGCTCCAGTGTCTCCAGTTGCTCCAGTGTCTCCAGTTGCACCAGTGTCTCCAGTTGCTCCAGTGTCTCCAGTTGCTCCAGTGTCTCCAGTTGCTCCAGTGTCTCCAGTTGCTCCAGTGTCTCCAGTTGCTCCAGTGTCTCCAGTTGCTCCAGTGTCTCCAGTAGATCCGGTGTCTCCAGTAGATCCGGTGTCTCCAGTAGATCCGGTTGCTCCGGTAGCTCCAGTTGCTCCAGTTGCTCCAGTTGCCCCGGTGTCTCCAGTAGATCCGGTAGATCCGGTAGCTCCAGTTGCACCTGCACCAGTTGCTCCGGTTGCTCCAGTATCGCCTGTAGCTCCGGTATCTCCAGCTCCGGTTGCACCGGTTGCTCCAGTTGCTCCAGTTGCTCCAGTTGCACCGGTTGCTCCAGTTGCTCCAGTGGCTCCAGTAGCTCCAGTTGCACCTGCACCGGTTGCACCAGTTGCACCTGTGAGACCTGCTATGGAGGTCCAACCTAAAGTACCAGCCCCGTCAACAGACGCCAGTACTTCACCAGTGGCTCCGGTAGCACCCGGCAGGGTCCACATGAGGTCTAGTCCTAAGGCACCATCTTGAGCTTTGATACCTACGGTATTAGCGCCTGTACCGTCTACTAGTTTAAGTTTACCGCCTGTTGCCATATTATTATTGTCCTCCTGCGGATCGCCTCTTTATTTTATAATGGTATAGAAATTAATCTACTTATCGGTGCTCATTTAATAGTACACGGAGAGGCCGCAACCGCCGCCGAACTCGTCGGTGCAAGTCGCACAAACCATCACGCAGCGGAACCTGTCGAAAGGCACATCGCCACAAGTCATGTAGCAATGCGTCTTGGTCTTCTCAGTTGCTTCGGTGGGCATCCTACCCACGCTCTTGGCAGCCTTCTCAACGTTTGCCGTCAAAGGCCCCTCAACGTGTTTGACCGGGATCTTCCAGAAGGCATAACCGCCACCGGCAAGAAGCACCAACAAAACACCCAATGCAATCTTCTTTCCCATGAAAAACCTCCCAAGTTGTTACGAATTAATCTGAGAATCAAAGCTGGAAAATCGCACCGGGCTAGGCAGGAAAGTCACTAGTGATTGGTAAGTAAAGGATAAGAACCCTAAAATCCGCAGCATAGCCATTGCCCGGCCCCGAATCCGGTGCTAAGTTGAACCAACTAACCCTTATTTGGAGCGCCGGAGTGTGTGGATTTTTCCTCCTAATCCCGCGCAACAGTGTGTCCCCACGGTAACCTGGCTATAAGGAGCAGACAGCAGATGGATTTGCAGAAGAAGTACCCAGGGCTCAGTTGGACGGCCTCTACACTTACCAAGTCTCACACCGTAGAGGGCTTTGCGCTTGACCATGATGGCAAGCCAGAGTCGTTCTATGCGTCGGGCTTGGCGGTCACTGTAGAGCAGGCGATCTCGGAGGCGTTCCTCGAAAACAGGGTACTGTCACTGCTTGCTTCGACGCAGACGACCAAGTCCCTCATGCTCAGGTATGCAGCGCACAAGCGCGTAAGCCAAGGCAAGCGCGTTTTCTTCCTTAACGCAGTCCCGCATCTTGACTTAAAAAAGCAGAACCTGCATGACGCACGCCACGCCGGAGCCTTCTGGCTGGACAAGTACGCGCTCGTTACCTATCTGAAATTGGGCGAGCCTGCAATCTTGCGGTCACCCTACCGGGAAGACATCATGCAGTTTGTCCGGGGGTTGGAGCAGGACCCCGAGAACCTTTACGTGTTCGCGGACGAGGCAGCCTTCGGTACCCAGTGGGACAGCATCTACTCCAAGGTGCTTGCCATGGTGCTCCAAGCCAAAGCACACCTGCTTCTCTGTACGGCGACGCCGTTTGACCAGATCTCGGCGCGTAAGTGGATGGATAAAGTATCCGTGTTGCATTTGTCGCACACGGTCATGCAGCGCGCAGGCTACTTCGGGGTCACTGACTTTTTGGCCGCCAAGCGTATTGTGGACATAGACGAGGAGCGTGCGGTTCACGGCAATGAAGTGGTGCCCTATATGCGTAAGGCCCTAAATCAGTTCGAAGGGCAAGCCAAGCGTAACTTCTTCCTAGTACGCCTGGAGACCGATGAGCAGATCAAGACGCTGCAGAGGTACATAGCGACCAAGCACAAGCGGGTCTTTACTCATATGCACACCGCAGAGGAGAAGTTCCAATTCGAGATGATGCCCGTCGTGACCGGCCACCACGTCATCATCTTCAAAGACCTGATGCGCGTAGGGTTTAGACTGCCGCACAAAGCTCCCATCTGGGGCGTGTGGGAACAGGCGACGACCATGGATGCCCTAGTTCAAGGGCTCATCGGGCGTGTCACAGGCATCAACTGCAATAACCAGCATATCAAGATCTATAGCTCCAAGAACACCTTGGAGTGCTACTCAACCTATGAGCGTACCGGCTTACTTAAGAAGCCCACCAGCAAACGCATAGGTATCCGAGTCGGCATGCAGGCGTCAGGACGCCGAATATTGCCGGTCAAGGTCCTGGATCTGACCCCGCAGTTTGCCCCTCCCACCCACTGGAACGACGAAGTACGCGAGAAGCTAAGAGACAAGATAAGAGCCTACTTCAAGCGCCTAGAGCCTAAAATGTCCTGCGTTATCTCCTATACCTCACACGATAAGAAGGTATATCAAGGGGCTCTTAAAGACACCTTAAGTCGTAACAAGTACTCGTTCAAAAATGATAACCTAGAGCATAAACAGTATGGCGAGGTCTTGAGGACAGCTAACATCAACGTCCAAGATTCCCAGTACACCAGTAGGCGTCGGCTGCCGTTTAGGATCACACTCGTTTACTGGCGCGTGCATGAAGTCGAGCTGAAGGAAGCGGTCCCGGTCGTCAGCGAGAAGAGCATATTCCAGGACGCGAGGTTGCCGGAGTTCTGACAGATTCAGAGGACGACCGTCTGCCTGGTGAGGCGAAAGTCAGTCAGGCCGCCGGTTCCCTTTTCAATCCGAGCAAACAGAAATCGAATGGAGCTGACTAAAGCATGTACAATCTAGGTGCCTTGTGGGGGTATGTATCCGATATTATATGACGATGTGACAACATGATTTTTGCAGGTAAGATAGGCAGGTTATATCTGTTAATACCAATCCAGCCTCAAGGACTAAGCCATGAGCTATCTGCGCAAGCTAAAAATAGTAGGTATGGCCTTTTCGCGTGACAGTTGGATCGAGAAGTTTCGTAACCGGCTATCAGGTGCGCTCAAGGAATACACTAAGCTGTGGATTGCAGAGCACATGGGCCTACCTGACTATTGGTCTTTCGAGGTTAAGCGGTTGGTAGCGACCGTAGACCATCTCTTCACCCCTTCTCGTACCGCTACAAAGGGGGCTTGGAATCGCTATCGAGCGGGTGCTGAGGCGTACACGGACTCGAAGTACGAAGAGACTAAGCTGGTGGAAGCCTTTAACGAGTTCATGGCTTACACCGAGTGGTCAGCCGAGGAGAAGGTTAAGATCCGAGCCTTCTGGCGGGCCAATCGCCCAGACGCTGAGGATCTGATCCTAGATATGCTAGAGCGTTTTCTTGAGAAAGCTCATTTTGATAAGCTAATACTTGCGCTTCAACGCTGAGGGATCTGTTTCCTCCAGTGAATTAGGGTCCAATCTTGGCGTCTAACGCCACAAGCGGACCTCAATTCACTGCGGCGCGGAAATAACACCCCTCACCATTTCAGCAAAGGCCTTACGGTCTCTCCCACACTCAAATACCCCGCACACGGTTATGTCCACATCAAACCCACGCAATCCCAAAAGCTTGTGTATGTGTTCCAGAAGTTCCATACCGCCATAGAAGTAGATATCATCGGTGTCTGCTACCCCAGAGTAGCGCAGCGCCAGCGCCAGTACCGGCACGCCACCATGCCCCGCACACGTCATGAGCGCTGGCTTAAACGGCAGCATCTGGCCGTTGGTCGTCGTCGCCTCAGGGAACACCACAACGCTGCGCCCCTCTGCCAAGAGAATAGAGATCTCTTTGATGTCTTTCAGCAACGTCGTCCGCTTAAGCCTGTCCACATAGATACAACCTGCCGCCTTCGCCACCCACCGAATAATCCAGTTGCCAGCCACCAAGTCCTCTGACGTGACAAACACTGTCGGTAACAAGGCATTAATCGCAAAGATGTCTACGTAGGACAGATGGTTCGCGACAACTAAGCACGTACCGGAAGGCAGCTCGCCATGCACTTGCACCCGCGCCCCCACAATTTTGAGGAAGAGCCTGCTGAACCAAGTGCGTATCCGCACGCGCCAAGGAACCAACACAAAAAGACTAAGCACCGTCACGACGGTGAAAAACAGCAGCAATGCCTTTTTAATCCAGCGTCGCATACCGACCACGCAGCTCGGCGGTGTCCATGACAGTAAAATAGTCCATGCATTCCATCTGCGTGTCATGAGCCGGATCGCCGTACACCTTAGCCCCCATCCTCATGTAGTTTAAAAGAAGCGGGGATAGGATATCAGCTACCTCGCCCTTAGCGCCGCGCTGGTAGCCGTCCATGACAAAATCCCCACGTGGTCTAATCCCATACCCGTCCGCAAAATAACCCGTCTCCTGGAGATAAGTCTGAAGCTGCGAGGCGCGCACAGGGTCACTCGTGTAAACACTGCTGCACCCAAACAGGTAATTGGCACCCACCAAGTCCAAATACAGCCTAAGACCACGCCACAAACACATGATAACCGCACCCTGGCGCTTGCTGGGGTCTATACATGCCCGACTCAGCTCCAAGTAAACGCCGCCTAGTCCTAAGAAGTTTTCAATCTCAAACTCAGACCCCGAGAAGTAAGTGCCCACAAACTTCGAGCACCGCAGACGGTATGTGCCCACGACCTCAGAACCCTCTTTCACAATAAGATGGTCCGCGCCAACATCGTATTCATTGTAGTCTAAACCCCCAGCAACTGCGGAAGGTAGACGCCCAAAGAAGGACCTGTAGCGTAACTTGTAAGCGAGATGCACTTCCTCTAGCTCTGTGGCTACCTTGACCACATAGCGACCTAGGTTCAACTCTAAGCTTACGTGCGGCAAGGACTACCCCTCAAAACGAATTGTGTCGTACCCTCGGATGTTATTATAATCTCAGAATGCCAATTAGCCACGCGAACGCCTTCTGGAGGAAGCAATGGCGCAAGTTAAAGATGGAAACCTTGAGAAGCTTTACGGTCAAACGGTATGGGTTCATCGCAATCTGCAAAGAAAATGCTATAGCGTAAAGCACAAAAACGTGCTCGTTGCTCATTGCGACTTTGTAGTTTTGGACTGCGTCGAGTTCCGAATCTGGAAGGGCTCACAGGCGCGAGCTAGAAGTCATGGTCAACGCAACGTTCACGCTTTCGCTGTCGGTATTCTAATGCCACACGAGATCGGCATGTGTCAGGAGCCTATCTCGTACCACTACCAGCGGAACGATACGTTTGTATCTCTCCTTACCTCAGACCCTGTTCTCAAAGCGCCACGTGTGGAACTAAGGAAAGATGGAGCGTTTATTTAGTACGCTGTAGCCGTTTTCGGGCTACCGATGACTACGGGATGTAACCTGATACCGAGATCTAACCCTTCCTATCCAAGTATGATCGACCGTCACACCGACGCCACCAATCGATTCAATCTCGCTGATCTCAAAGTCATCCCAGATGCTCATCTTATTCGGCGTAAACGGCTGGAGGTATCTCTTAGCTTCCTGCTGGATCTCAGGCATTAACTTTTCTACAGCGTCGTGCTCGCCTTTTTTCAAAGCCCAAAGGCTAAGATGTGGCCTGCTCTCTTTGTATTTAACAACTCGATCCTCGCCACAAATCTCTTGAGCGAACTTTAAAAATTTATCGAACTCAGGCGGGTTGTTAAATTCAACCGAGAAGTAATCAAAGGGAGTCTCTAGACCTCTAAGGATATCAAACTTTTTGAAGACAAATTTGGGCTTAATGATACCCCCGGCCATCTTAAACTTCTCTCGCTCCTCACGGGTAAGCGCGGTTACCAACGCGGCACTGATATGGGGCCACGGAGCCTTTAGCTCGACATGGGCAATACCATGCTTTTTGAAGATGGCACCGGAGATAAAATGGAGCTTCTTATACAGCCGTTCATCGTAATCCCAAGCGACAAGAGATTTTTTAGTAGCAATAACAGCCTGTTGTAAACTTACCCTTAATTTTTTCATTTTTATACCGATCATAATACAAAGGAGGTTTAACCAATGCCTATTGTCAACAACGTGCGTATCGTAAAGTTTACCAGCGAAGACAGCGGTAGTCGTGCTGAGTTAGACTATTTTATGACGAGAAAACCGCTAGGAAATATCCAGCTTTACTTCGATGATAAGCTTCTTATCGACATCACTGATCAAGAACACCCTGATTATGATGACATCAAATTCGGTTGAACGCGTTCTTTTATAGACTTTCGTAAAACCAGCGAGAAAGGATTTAAAAACTTTTTTCGTGTGCTATGCCTTCCGTGCCTTATAAATAGACTTCTCGCTTTGCGCATCGCCCTTCTTATGTGCAACCAGCACGTCCTTAATTGCCTTCTCAATCCTGTCCTCATCGCTCTCTATGCTTCCTGCCTCGCGGAAGTACATCTGAGCATCGTTCTCGGCTACGGCATCTGTCCAATAACTGTCATGAAAAGGACTTTCGTCGTGCCCTAACCAAGCTAGTGTGTTGTCGCTGTCAATTGCTTCACCGAGGTTAGCCCCCGTGTCTGCGTGATAACTGAGACCCTCTGGCTGTATCTCTTCGGTCGCACCCTTGTAGCTTATCGTGATTGTACCGCCCCAATGGCCGTACTGCTCGTCGATATCCACTTTTACTTGAATGCCGCGTGGCTCGATCTTCAAGTCCTTGGCTACCTTCTTGATGATCTTATTGACCTCCTGCTTGATGCCGATCTTGGCGTTCTCAAATCCCTCCTGACCAGACTGAGCAGACATAGTCGCCGTGTAAATTCGAAGCAGCTCACTTTGCACGCTGCTTTTGAGTTTCACCTCAGTTCCCTCTGGGTAGCGTGGCTGAAACCTGTTCTTAGGTGCCTCGGGCTCTGGTTTAGTTCCCCAGCGTTCTTTGGCAAGGTCACTCGCCTTGGGCTTTTCAACCTGTGGCGTAGAGGAGCCGGGTCGGCGGGACTGCTGCTTGATTGTACCCTTTTGCATGTCGGCGCGCTCACGGTCAGTGATGACCTTAGCGGTAGAGACGACATCTAGGTCATCCCAGAGCTTTGGGTAATCTTGCAGAAGCGACAAGACGTTGCCGTCTAACTCGAAGTGCTCTGCAAAGTTAGGAGCCCGACCTATAACGTACTTAGCGAGCAGCTTAATTTTGAACATATCGATCTCCTTCAGAGCATGCCCTTAATGTCGTCGATAGCCGCAATGGCGCGTGCGACCTGCTTGCGTTCGAGCATTTCCTGCACGTCCGACAAAGCAGAGATAATTTCCATGCGAGCGGCGGCATTCGACTCGTCGGCACTACTTTTGATGAGATAGCGAGGTCTGCCCTTCGCTAAGACTTTTTTCAAAAAGGACATAAACTCCTCGAAATTAGACTATTTAGACTAGGGATCTTAAGTACGCGATAGGCTTCTTGAACTGTAAATCGGATTCGTATTTCTTAAACACGCCCTCTAGATCATCTAAAGCTTCAATTATAGAAGGATCATTCTTTTTTAAGCCACTGTGCATTAGCTTATCAGACAACGCTACTAACGCTTTACGAGCATCTTCTTTTGGTGGATTCTTTTTTAGAAAGTTCACCGTAACGGCTAAATGCTCTTTTGCGGCGGCTTTTGCGTCAGCAACCACGAAGCTGCGTAACTTCGACTCGTCGGCGCTGCTCTTAATCAGATAAAGGTGCGGTCTACTCTTAGTGCCTCCCTGGTTATAGATGTAGAGCGTCTTGAAGTTGTTGTTAAGTGCGTTGTCGATCAGACGGTGGAACTCGATGCTATCGTCAGTGAGATCGCTTTTCTCATCCAGATAGTGCATGCCCACGCCACCACCGCTACCTTGTTTGCCAAAGTCCTCTTTGCGCCGCTCGACGATTTCCACGCCTTCGAACTCCTCGGGGAACTTGTTGTTCTTCGCTAAGACTTTTTTCAAAAAGGACATAAAGACAACTCCTAGAAAATTAGTGGACTTGGAACTTCGATATGAGTTAATCTTTTCGGCAACCTAACACTAGGAGTCCTATGCTTTTTACCGTTAACTCGGCGATGGAGCACCTGTCGCTGCCCGAAGCCATGTGTAATGCAATCGTAGCGGCGTACCGCCCCCGCAAGTACCACAACCTGGAGCACCTAGATAATATGCTGCGCTGGGTTGATGTGGATCACATCCAAAGCTTCGAAATGGACATGCGTAGCGTACTTAGCGGCATTCTGTTCCACGACCTCTACTATGAAGTTATGCCCATTATGGGCTTCAACGAAGCGATGTCGGTGTCCATGTATTCAATGCTCATGAGCCCCCAGATGGTATCGGAGGAAGCCATAGCGGAGCTAGCCTCCACGGTGTCGGTCATCACAGCGACCGCCTACCACCATACCGACCAGAAGACTCTCACCGATGAAGCCGCCTATGTCTGTGACCTAGACCTGCAATCGTTCGCTAGACCCCGCGAGGAGTTCCTAGCTGATACCCTCAAGGTTCAAGAGGAGTACCTAGAAGCCGGAGTCAGTGAAGAAGACTTTAAGCTCGGCAACAAAGCGTTCCTAAGCAAGCTCCTCGCGAGAAAGCAAATATACTACATGATCGGCTCGTGGGAAGAACCGGCGCGGGAAAATATCGCTTGGAGAATTTCTACCCTATGACCGGAGAAGACTTAGATCGCCTGCTCGGTGTCTTGCAGGCCTTGCATTGGCTAGTTTGTCTTGATACTTCTTAGTGAAGCTCTCGCGTCCATACTTCACTCCTTCGGAGGTGGTAAGAACAGTCTTAACTCCTGGATCTATGCCTACGGCAGTGTCCAAATTCAGATGTATGACTACATCTGGAATTTCGACCGCGAGGTTAACATACCAACGACCGCTAGCATCGACATTGAAGGAGCCACTTTTGATCTTAGCTCCTTCAGGTAACTTACGATGTTCCCAGAAGCGGAACTTGATTGAGTTGTAGACTACATAGTCACCGCAGTACTTTATGGTTTGACCTTTGAAAGGTATCCAACCAAGGTTTTTCTTAGCTGTTCTGAACCTTAAGTTCTTCTTAGCTTTCTTAGTTCTGGTAACACATTCATCACTGATGGCTTGGATAGTTTGTGAGTTGATGTCTAGAAGCTTTGAAGCGCCTTTGGTTAGCGGGTGAATATCAAACTTTGAGGTATACTTCCTCGAAGTTTTCCACATTGTCTTGATGTATTCGTTAGAGTAGTTCCAGACGAAGTTGGTATGACTAGCCATCCTTTGTAGGATATCTTTTCGGTTAGTATCCTTAACTCTGTATTTGTAGGTGGCTATCATTTGTTGTCAGGATATTCCGTACTGATTTCGTTGTCTACCCTAATTGTTCAGGTACCCTCTTCAGCTCCACCCAACCCCTTCGGGGTATGGATGGAGCATTCGAGGGGAAATCCGGTAATCGACACCCCTGACCTTAGTGGGGAGGATGTCAAGTAAGCATATCTACGATGCGGTAGGTGACACGCACGCTGACGCTCTCTGTGCCTCCGGTGATTGCGCCATTCATCTGCCTGTATCCTCCCAATGAGGCGCTTTTGACCCAATGGCCCCATGCTTCCTCCAAAGTTCTAATATTGCCGCTGGGGTGGGTGCCTAAAATTAGATTGACCCTGAACGTCCGCACTGAATACAATCCAACCGGAAAAGATATTTCTCCAAAACATAGCGATACACCCGAGGGGAAAACTTTGGGCTTGACTATTGATGAGCTAGAGCAACGCATCCATCAAGGATGGGAAAAATGCCCTGCTCCGCGCCCCTATATCACGATCAAACGCGAAACTTACCTTAAGCTGAAAGCAGAAGCCGTTTTCGTTGACGCAGAGTTTGGTGAGTGGGAGGCGACGCCAGACGGTGTTATGCGTGGTGGAATGCACCCTAAACGTAGGCAGAAGGATTACACGAAGGTCACCTGTTCGAAAGAAGAACTCTATGACCTTTATATCAACCAAAACATTCCATTAAAAGAAATCGCAAAAGCCTTCAACTGCCATTATGTGAAGGTACTACGTAAGTTACGAGAATTTAAACTAAAGAAGCCTATGGCTCTGAAGCAAAAGCTCATGGTAGCGACAAGCATGGAGCGGTACGGGGTTGAGCACCCCATGCAAAGTGCAGAGATCGCTAAACGCGCTGCCGATGGTAGAGATGAGGAAAGCTATAAAAGGTCCAAAGAGAATTGTAAGAAGACTATGTTGGAGCGTTATGGTGTTGAACATGGCTTGCATCACAAGGATATCCGAGAGCGCCGCAAAAAAACCATGGTAGAACGCTATGGCAGCGAGCACGCCTTGCGGGCAGATAGCTGCAAGGAAAAATACCGACAAACGATTCGCGACAAATACGATGATCAGTCACTTGAATGGAGTGGGTACGGTGTAGCAGAAATAAGAGAAAAGATAACTGCAACGAACCGAGCGAATTTCGGAGTTGATTTCCCCTTTCAGTCGTCTGAAATTCAAGAAAAAGTCAAGAAAACTTTTATCAAAAAGTATGGTGTCGATCGCATAGCGAAGTGTCCTGAGATCCAGGAAAAAATAAGAAAGAGCATCCTAAAAAGGTTCGGCATACATCATCTGTCTCTCCCTGAGATGCGAGAGCGTATTAAGCAAACCTCTCTTGAAAGATACGGTTTCGTCTGTAGCCTCCAGAACGAGCAGGTCCAAGAGAAAAGTTACGAGACCAGGATAAAAAATGACTCATTCAAGACCTCAGCCCTCGAAAAGGAGATCCGAGACTTTGTTGATTCTATCGTCTCCTGTGAAGTTACTCGCAACATCAGAACCATAATCGCCCCGTATGAGATAGACATCCTGATACCAGACAAAAAAATTGCGATCGAAGTGAATGGTCTATACTGGCATAGCGAAGCTTGGGTTGATAAAACCTACCACGCCATGAAGTACACACGATGCAAAGATGCGGGCTATCGTTTAGTAACCATCTTCGAGCATGAGTGGTACGAACGAAAGACTGCGGTTATGGGACGGCTAAGAGCCGTTTTAGGTGGTAGCACAATATCTATAGGCGCAAGGGAAACTGAATTCTCGGTTGCAACCAAGGAGGAAGCTACCGCATTTTTGAATGAGTTTCACGTTCAAGGCTCTACCCGGTTTGAAAAGGCGTTCAAGCTTACTTTCGGGACCGAGATCCTTGCGCTTATGACTTTCGGTAGGCACCATCGTCAAACAAGCAAGGAGCTTGTTCTAAGCCGCTTCTGTGTTCGGGACAACCATAACGTCAAAGGAGCCGCATCAAAACTACTGAAGAACGCAGATATCAGGGAGCCTTTGGTGTCTTATTCGGACAACCGATGGTCCGATGGTGACCTCTACCAGCAACTTAAGTTTCAGCTCGATGGTCAAATGCCGCCGGACTACTTCTACATCAGCAACGCGGGCGTATTCAGCAAACAAAGCCTCAAAAAAACAAAAATCGAACGCGAATCAGGTCGTTCGGAACATGAACTGCGGCTCGCTCAAGGATACCTTCGCGTCTATGACTGCGGAAAGCTACGATGGCTTAAAACTCCGATATATTAACCTGCCACCGCTACTATAAATACCATAGTTGATGCGACTCAGCAGTAACGTCAGCCGGACCTTCAACGTTAGACTGTTCAAAAAATTCGATGCCAGCACAGTTATCAAAGCTCAAAACCCCGTTATGTACTGATCCTTTAGGGTATTGTGCGGCCTTGCTGGAGTTAGTAATCTGGCCCGTAATAGAGCTTATAAAATAGCTAACCCACGCTCCCATCGACCAGCTTCTTCTTTGTCCTTTTTCTATCTGACTTGCTAGTACGGGATCTTTCGTCCTGTCAATACCAACTAGTGTGTAGATCTTCCAGACGTTCCATCCCGGAACTTTGCGCAGCATTGCATCAAAATGTATGCCTTTAGCTGTCAGAGGGTTTCTATTGTCGTGGTCTGCGTATACTGGTTTACCTACAAAGGTCTTGTAGATAAAATTACCAAATCGAGGATCGAAGTAGGATACTTCTCCGAATGGAAAGCAGTGTAAATTTCGATTGGGTATGTCTATAGTCACACTTGGGACTTCACACATAATGTAGTCTTTTATGTCTGGTGAAATCTTGTACGTGTCTGAAGCTCCCTTAAGCCAACTGTACTTGATCGAATGTCCACGTAATGTAGCGATGTTCTTGTCGGCGCTGACTACCTCCACGCGACGCAACGAATCTTTATACACTTGCTTATCGTTGCTCCAGAATGAGGATGCGTACACGGGTACTCTATGCTCATGGTGCCGGTTTTGCAGGATTAAGGTCATTTTGCGTTGCTCCAAAGATTAAGTATTAATACCTAATCTTGGAGTCCCATGTTCAAGCACGCCGTCCACGCCAAGTACCATATCGTCGAGGCTTCCTTACCAGACTTGGTTAAGAAAGCGATCCTGCCCGCCTTAATGCTTCTAGGTCCAGTCGCCTGCGGTACTGGTGGTGAACATGGGAACCGGCGTTCTGGTGACACGCACAAAGCCGAGACTAAGGTTGAGCAGGGTCTTCACTCGGTCAATATCGACTGCGATATTAAGACCGTGAGTGACGGTACGGTCTGGACGTTCAAGAGCACAAACCGAGACTATATACAGCTCAAGTTGCCGTCTGACGAGAAGGCTTGGGACCGTAACACTATAGAGGTGCTGCACGATCCTTCAACGCCGTCGATGGACCGGCTCAAGGAAGCGCTCCTGGATACTTTTTCAGATTTTGACCTAGAGCACATGCAAAAGAAATATGAGTGTCAGGTGGAGCCTAAGAACTTGCCAGGAACTGCACCCAAGGTGCCTTAAGGAGAATATAATGGATAAGGATAGTATCGTTAAGGTCCTAGCAAAGCGTTACCCTTCTCAGACCACGGCTAGTGTTGAGAGTGTGGCGGCTGACATTTATTACTCTGGTGAGCCTGCAGCGATCTTAGCAGCGCAGAGTGTCATAGACCGCTTGTTTGAGGGCTTCTATCGCAAGCAGATTGAGGCTCAGAAGTCTGCGGTGGACAGTAATGAGTTCTGCCCTATCTGCAAGATGAAGACGCAGCCAGTCAAGCTGGCTGAAGGCAAACCAGCCAAGTGGTGTAAGTCACACTTTGTAGTTTTTCCTGTGAAGGAAGGCTAGAAGAGGTTACACTGTCGTTATGAGCACCTTTGACGCACATCTCATAGCATTGAGTCCGAGTCGGCATTCCTACAAGGCTTGGAGTGAGCCGTCTGACGACGAAGGATTCATCGAAAGTCAGGCGGTCAAGCTGACTAAGATCGGGTACCTGGAGCTTGCGCTGCGCGAGCGGCTTTTGCCAATTCTTAGCGATAAGGTGCGGCATCAGCATGAACTGAAGTGCGAAGCCTACATTGCGAAGGGTCTCAAGGCGAAACGCAAGAAGCCTCGTTCCCATGAAGAGCTGCGGACGGAGTTCCGTAAGAAGAACGTGCTAGTGGAGGAACCTTTGGTTGAAGATATGTACGAGGCAGTGATTATCATGCTCGCCGATGCACTGGTGGAGATGGTGTTTTGAGCTTCAAAGACGCTTTAGCTGAGACTCTACGCTTTGAGGGCGGGTATGTGAATAACATCGCCGATCGAGGTGGTGAGACCAATTACGGCATCACCAAAGCGACCGCACGGGCGTTTGGCTATACGGGCTCAATGCGCAAGATACCCCTGGAGACAGTTGAGGCTATTTACCGTACCGGATACTGGGACATTAACCAGCTAGATAAGGTCGATGCGTTGACGTCTAGGACAGCCTCCGAGGTATTCGATTGCGGGGTTAACTGTGGACCTAAGGTAGCTGCTAGAATGCTTCAGGAGGCGCTCAACCTACTTAACGATGACGCGAAGCTTTACCAGGACCTTGTTGTGGATGGGAGCATTGCAGACGCCACACTAGAGCAACTCGCGAAGGTACCCACCAAGCGGTTAGATGACTTGTTGCTCGTACTCAAAGCACTGCGTGCGGAGCGGTACTTGAGCATAGTACGCAGCCGAACCAACCAAGAGGTGTTCATTCGTGGTTGGCTGCGGCGGGTGTTTCGCGGTTAAGGTTGTGCGTGGGTTAGATTCAATGCGAAATCCTTTATGAAGGAGAGGCATGACCACGCTTAAAGTCCTAGCTTGGGACGACGACAGTAACCGCACAACACGCACCACTTTTGAGGTGCCTGATGCTACGACGTTTATCGAAGGTTCTGTATTGTTCGCTGGTACAGGCGGAGAATTAAGTCAGAACAATGCCGCACTCTATTGGGATGACAGCACTAAGGAACTTAAAGTTGGTGGCGACGGAAGCGTCGGGTCTTTGCTACTTAAGGACAGTGACGGCTCAAACTACGTCGGTTTCAAATCCCCCGGTGCCTTGGGGCAAGACTTCATGTGGACCTTGCCGGGTGCTACAGGTGCGACCGGCGAAGTACTTGCATCTGTTGATGGCATGGGAACCCTAGGTTGGACTTCCATAGCTGGTCCTACAGGAGCTACAGGAGCTACAGGAGCTACTGGTGATACTGGGGAAACTGGGGAAACTGGAGCAACCGGTGATACCGGGGGCACAGGAGCAACTGGTGATACTGGGGGCACAGGAGCTACAGGTGCCACAGGAGACACAGGAGACACAGGAGCTACGGGCGCTACGGGAGCTACGGGAGCTACAGGTACTGCGGGTGCGGCGGGTGCCGCAGGTGCTACGGGCGCTACGGGAGCTACGGGAGCTACAGGTACTGCGGGTGCGGCGGGTGCCGCAGGTGCTACGGGCGCTACGGGAGCTACGGGAGCTACAGGTACTGCGGGTGCGGCGGGTGCCGCAGGTGCTACGGGCGCTACAGGTGCTGCAGGTACTGCGGGTGCTGCAGGTGCTACAGGTGCCACAGGTGCCGCAGGTACCACAGCTACCACAGGCACCCTGTCAGGGTTTACTTTTGGGCAATCCGGTAATCCAAACACGGCGTCGGTCACGCTTACTTACCAGCGAATCGGAAATTTAGTTTCTTTAAGTATTCCTGCGTTCACCTTCAGCATAACCGCCCCCGCCTCCATAGCATCATCCTCCACTTTGCCCGTGGGCGTTCAGCCAGCAGTCAACACTCGGCAGCCTTGCATCGTAACTAATGGAGGCAGCATTCAAAACACTCCCGGTCTCATATCTTTCACGACGGGAGGCGGTATCACTATATTCACTTCCTTCAGCAACGGCTCGTTCACCACTGGCTCTGCTGGCGGTCTCCAGGTAACCAACTCCTCGACAGAGCAGATCTTCGTCTTTAGAGCAGTGTAATACAAAATAGTAAGGTCTAAACTCATACTAGCCGGGAATGAGCCGAGGCAGCCCTCGGCCCGTTCCCCTAAAATCAGACTACGCTAGCTAACACGACGGGTACCCCAGACAGCTTCGAGTGTAACTCGTCCTTACTGTCCTCCTCTGTTTTCCATACCAGCGCATGCAAGAGCACCTGATCCATGTGTTCGACAGGCACGACTTCAATGTCTTTCAATACGACATCGGGGATGTCCTTAAGGTCCTTCCTGTTGTCCTCTGGGATGAGCACCTTCTTGATGCCGCTACGGTGCGCCGCCAGCAGCTTCTCTTTCAAGCCGCCGATGGGCAGGGCACTGCCGCGCAGGTTAATCTCGCCTGTCATGGCGATGTCTTTAGACACGGGTCTGAACGTCAAAGCCGAGGTCAAAGCGGTAGCCATGGCAATTCCCGCCGAGGGACCATCCTTAGGTATTGCTCCCTCAGGCACGTGGATGTGCAGGTCCAACTTCTGGTAGAACCCATCAGCTAGCCCTAGAAACGCCGCACGCGAGCGGACGTAGCTTAGAGCCGCCTGGGCACTCTCCTGCATCACGTCCCCTAACTTACCCGTTATCGTCAGCTTGCCGGTGCCCGGCATGCTGGCCACTTCGATCATTAGGATTTCACCACCGACCTCGGTCCACGCTAACCCGGTACAGATGCCTATCTGGTGTTCTTTATTGCCAATGCCGACGCGGTACTTGTGCGGTCCAAGGTAAGTTTCGATCGCAGTGCTGGTCACATCATCACACTTCACGGTTAGAAAGTTCTCTAGCCCTACCTTCTCCAAGTGAGTACGTGCGAGCTTACGCAGCACCGAGGCAATCTCACGCTCCAGGTTCCGCACCCCTCCCTCGCGGGTGTAGTGGCGAACAATACACCAGAGAGCTTCCTCGGTGAACGTCACACCTGTACCGTCTAGACCGTTGTTCTTAACCTGCTTAGGCACCAAGTACTGCCTAGCAATCGCCATCTTCTCTTCCTCAGTGTAACCCGAGAGCCTAACCACTTCTATCCGGTCTAAGAGAGGACTTGTCATGGTGTGTGTCGAGTTCGCAGTGGCAATGAAAAGCACCTTGGACAAGTCATATTCCATGTCCAAATAGTGGTCCGTAAAGGTCGAGTTCTGCTCTGGGTCCAATACTTCAAGCATCGCCGCCGTGGGGTCGCCACGGTGGTCGTTACTCATCTTGTCAATTTCATCGAGAAGGATGACCGGATTCGAGGTACCGGCTTTCCTCAGTGCGTTAATGATTTTGCCAGGCATGGAACCAATGTAGGTGCGGCGGTGCCCACGGATCTCAGCTTCGTCGCGTAACCCACCTAAAGAAACCCGAACAAACTTGCGACCTGTGGCGTCTGCAACACTCTTTGCTAGAGACGTTTTACCCACGCCCGGAGGTCCGACCAAACATAGTATGGGACTCTTAGAGTCTTCCATAAGCATGCGCACCGATAAGAAGTCTAAGATACGTTCTTTGACCTTATCTAGTCCAAAGTGGTCGGCATCAAGAGTCTCTTTAGCCAGTACTATGTCTCGTTGTTCCTCAGAATATTCTTTCCAAGGAAGTGACAGAAGTACGTCGAGGTAGTTACGCACTACAGTGGACTCTGCCGACATCGGTGACATGCTCTTTAGCTTGCGTAACTCTTTATATGCCTTTTCTACGATCTCCTCGGGCAAGTTCCTGTTTTTGATTCTATTCTCGATCTCCATGGCTTCGGAGACACCATCTTTGTCGCCCAATTCCTTTTGTATGGCAGCCATCTGCTCGTTTAAGTAGTATTCCTTCTGCGATTTCTCGACCTGCTTCTTGACCCTAGCTCTTATCCGACGCTCAGTACGGGCTACCGACATTTCACCGTGGAGGTGCCCAATTACCTTCTCTAGTCGAGCACCGACATCTAGAGTCTCCAACATCTCCTGGCGCTCTAAAACTTTAAGCTGCTGCATATGGGGGATGATCGCGTCCGCTAACTTACCCTCGTCACGAATACCAGTCAGACGTAACAATATTTCTTGTGGCAACGCCTTCACGTTAAGCTTGGCGTATTGTTCCAAGGCCATCATCGTCGAGCGAATCAAACCCTCGCTCTCTTTGGGGTTGGCGCACGTCTCAGGCAGTGTCTCAGCTTTGACCGCTAGGTACTCCAAGGTGTTGGTGAAGGAAAGGATGCGGGCACGGCGTTTACCCTCAACTAGAATTTTCACCGTACCATCCGGCAAGCGAATGCGCTGTAGCACGGATGCAATAGTACCTATCTTGTAAAGATCCTCGGGACCGGGGTCACCTGTACCGGCACTAGTCTGCGCTACGAGCATGATCTCGCTGCGTGGACATAAGTCCGCAACATCTAAGGCCGCAAGGGACTTCTCACGTCCCACAAAAAGAGGGGCTACTGTACCAGGGAAAATGAGAATGTCGCGCAAAGGCAGTAGCGGAAGAGCGTCTGACGCCATAGATGACCTCCTTAGATTTTAGGTGTTATCTAATGACACAGCCTACTTCCGCGAGAAAAAATCAGCTAGCAGTTTCCGCCCCTAAAATTTAATCTACAAGGGTGTTAGGATCGTGTTAATATGCTCGGCTGCGCCGGTCCCGAGCGACCTTCGAAGGAGAAGCGGCCATCGAGAAATGTACCTGCACACCCTGTCTCGATGGCATGAGGAAAGAGCGACGGCTCAAAGAGGCCCTCAAGGAGACCAGATGACTAAGCTGCTAAAAGAATTAAACGCAAAGAATTTGATCCATCCCCCCGCGTTTCTCATAGATAATACCTGCTATCTAGTACAAATGGGTTCAGTAGCCTATGGCGTAGAGGGTGAGACATCAGATTGCGATTTGTATGGGATCTGTATTCCTAACAAAGATATTATGTTCCCCCATCTAAGAGGTGAGATACCGGGATTTGGCTCGCAGATCCAACGCTTCGAACAATGGCAAGAACACCACATCAAAGATCAAGATTCTGGGCGGGAATATGACTTTTCTATTTATAGCATTATAAAGTATTTCCATCTTTGTATGGAAAACAATCCGAATATTATCGACAGTCTTTTCGTGCCGCAAAGATGTATTCTTTACTCGTCCAAGATTGGGAATCACATTAGGGAAAACAGAAGGCACTTTTTACACAAAGGTGCTTGGCACAAGTTCAAAGGTTATTCCTATTCCCAGTTACATAAAATGAGTTCAAAGATATCGGTCGGAAAACGAAAATTATTGGTTGATAAGTATGGGTATGATGTCAAGTTTGCCTACCATGTAGTGCGGCTGTTGCAAGAAGTAGAACAAATCCTTATCGAAGGTGATCTCAACCTCGAACGGAACAGTGAGCAGCTCAAGTCCATACGCCGAGGCGAGTGGACCGAAACGCAGATTCGGGATTGGTTCCAAACGAAAGAAAAGGATTTGGAATCCGCCTATGTTAATAGCAAACTTCAGCACCGACCCGATGAAGAGAAAATCAAAAACCTTCTTTTGGAATGCCTTGAGATGCATTGGAGCGATACACGCGACATTGTGGTGCGGGTAGATAAGTATGTTCAAGCGGTGAAAGATATCCAGACGATTATTGGCAGACTGTGATGAAGTTAGCACTCTTTGGCGACGTCCATGGCTGTATCGACGAGCTTGTCGAACTCTACCAAGCTCTCAGCCACGAGAGCCTCGATGAAATTTGCTCGCTCGGTGACCTCGTGGACCGAGGACCAGATTCCGGTGCCGTCGTCGCCTTTTGCAAAGAACACAAAATCAAACTCACCCAAGGCAACCACGAGTCCGCTATCCTCTCGCACCATAGGACCCAACTTAAGAACCCCCTTCACTCACCACAGAATGAAGATAAAAGGCGCACCTTAGCCTCCATACGCCCTGAGGATTGGGAGTACCTGGATGCGCCGCTCTTGCATGTCTGGGACGATCTAAACGTCATTGCGGTGCATGGCGGGCTTTATCCTAGGTTGCCGCTGTGGGCGCAGCCACAGACAGTTAAGTACCTTCAGATGATCCATCCTCGGTATATGGGGCGCACCGAGTGGTGGGGGTATAAGGAGGAAGCGGAGTATCATGCCCAGGGATGGCGTCGGTGGACCGAGGTTTACGAACACGAGCAGCTTTGTGTGTATGGCCACTCAGTGTACCCAGAGCCTCACTTTGTCAACAACACTCTCGGGCTTGACACCGGCTGTGTCTTCGGCGGCTCGCTTACGGCAGTCATACTGCCGGACAGGAAATTCATCAGCGTGAAAGCGAAGAGGAGGTACGCTGAGCGGAAACACAGCCCTACGCCGATCTAACCAGGGCAATCCATCCCATGCTCAGGACGCCACGTCCCGCTGAGGCGCTCAACCTCGGCGAGCAGACGCTCAACCTCGGCGCGCTGCTGCCCAACCTCGGCGCGCAGGCGCTTTATCTCGTCTTCGAGAGACCGTAGCATCTGCCTCCCCGCGACAAGCTCAACGAACTGGACACCGCCACGCGGGCCGCGCACGGCGTGATCTGTGATAGTCACCAGTCTGCTCCTTCGTCTTAAAGTTTATAAGGGGTACCCGATCAGGTTGAAGCGTCAGCAGGGCACCCAAAAATCCTGATCCATTTCTCCCCCTCTAGGAATAAGTATTGACTTATTAACTTTACCGCAACGGATCTTCTTTAGCACCGAGTGCTCTGGCTTACCTGATTCTTTATCTTCTAGGTAACAGTATGAGAAGTTGTCCCGTATGGAGTTGAATCTCTGTGATAAGTCCGTTACTACTTTGGCGGAATCGTCGAATACAAACATAGAAAGGTGTGCATTCGCTGACCACATTGCCACTTTACCCTGGCTTGTTGCATCCAAGATACAAGCGACGTTGCGAGCGCATCGCTGAATCCAAAATGGCCATAGAATGCATTCCATTCCAAGATCGTCCTCCACGAGGGCTCGGCGTCTCCGTGGGTCCTCGGGCATTTTACCTCGGGTAGGTATAAAGTGAATTGGTCCTAAAAACTCTATTGCCCTCTGTATGCCTCCAGGCCACGTCACTAACAAATCCACCTTACGTCTGCGATTGGAAGGCAACGATACTTGGTGTTCAACACTAACACCAGGATACAAATTTTCTATGATACGAGTTAATATCATTTCATCGAGATTAGCTTTCAGCTTAGTTATCGACCACCATGGGTGTACCTCCTTCTCATCCACGTACATCTCGCCTTTAAGCGTGATCCACGTCAGGTGATCGAAGTTTTCCGTGCTACCAACTATATGAAACAAGTCTTTCTTCGAAATGTAGGAACCGCAATGCGCGTCACTATCCATCAGATCAAAAATACCGCACGGCGCACCTAACCAACCCATAATGAACCTCAGTTTACAAGCCTAGAAACAACCACCTAAAGTCGCTTTTGTCCACTCTTCTAGCAAAGGCCGCATGGACTGTAAAGCCGTTCGATGTCAGTTGGCAGGGTTTTAACCATTATTCGACAAGCTGGAGGGTCACCTTGCCCAGGAGAGTATAGCCGTCTTTTAGGGCATGGAAAACTGTGCTCTCACTGCACTTGTAAAACCTGGCTACCGCTGCCTTGGACTCAAAGACATTTCCCTCCGAGTCGCGTATCTTCACGCCCCCGATTCCCAGCTTGCGGCGGGAAATCGTCCTGGTCCTACTGGCGTTAGGGTGGTCCTTATAAAATTGCTCAATTTCTTCCGTATAACGCCGCCCCGATGCAATGTCGGAGATGATCTGATAGGGCAGCCGCAGTTCGCTCTCGACCTGCCTTGCTGACTTGCCCTCCAGGAACAGACATCGTAGAACAGCTAAGACTTGCTCCTGGGGTATCCTGCGTGGGTTGTCACGTATCTTGTACTCACGGTTAACCTTGGGGTGCTTAGCGAAGAAAGCCTCCTTCTCCTCAGAAAAGTAACTACCCAACACAAGAGTCTGTATTCTTATGTACTTTACGTCCAGGATCTTTGCCGTCTCACTAATCGACTTGCCTTCGATGTAAACCAGCTTCAGCGCTCTTTCTATCTCGTCAGGCTTCAGGTACTCGGGGTGGCGGTATTCTGTGGTACCATGTTCCTGCTCCCAACGCTGCTTGATATGGGCGTTAAGTTTGCCCGACAACACTAGCCCGACATAAGCGCCACTAGTCTTGAGAACCTCCCCAATCTGATATGTTGTCATCCCCTTGTTGTAACGCATCTCGAAGATACGATACTTGTCATCCTCGGACATAACGCGCTGCTCAGGCAGAGGCTCATGGTCTGCTTCCCAAATAGCTTTTAGGTGAGGTCTGATATGTCCTAGTAATACTATTCCCACAGTACGTCGGCTCATACCTAGGAAGTTAGCTATCTCATCAAGAGACATCTTTTTACTGCGTAGCTCGAATGCCTTAAGGTAGACTTCATCGGGTGCCCGATAGGTGTCGTTAGAATACCCTGTTTCTAAGTTATAGCCATTGCGAACGCTATCGTACTTAGTGATGTATTGTGCCTCTAAATCATCTAGGTCATAGGGGTTGAAAGCTTCGTCTAACTTTTCTATCTTGAAGTTGTCGATGCCTATTGACCTCATAGCCCTGTACAAAAGCAGATCGCTACCTGCTTTGGCGTCCTGGATATGTCTTTTCATTCGGTACGGCAGACCACATGTAGTCTGACCTATATACATGCGGTCGTTATACGTGTTTGCTATTTTGTAGATCTCACCGTACATAACAACGGTAGATCTGTCCCTTAGCATATATCTGAGGCGAGTCTTACCTCCACCCGACACCAAGGTCAGTTTATTAATATGTATGTAATCAGCTTCACTAAGTCCAAGTTTTTTAGCTTTTCGGTAGACTGTAGTCGTGTCTAACTTATTCCCTTCTTGTGCTATATAGTATTTTCCCTCTATAGTGGTAAGCACTTCAAACCCTAAGCTGGAGTATATATCCGCGTGCTCGTGCTCCGCCTCCACTACAATAGAAACCACCTGCTCATCGTTTGTTCTAACCCACAAGAGGCACCTTTCGATAAAAAATGTCAGGTGGTCATCTCCAATGTCGGGGCAGCTTAGCTTCAAGTTGTAGGGATAGCGATGCGCTACAGTTAAGCTAGAGGGATAGGATAATGTGCCTACTCCTAGCATTGCTCCGTTATCAAATAACCCGAACGCATGCCTGACCATGTAGGCCGATACGTTTTCATCATGCCCTGTCGCCATTTTGCAATCGATCTTGCGTAAACTGTGCATCTGAACCTCTCGTGTGTGGTACGAAAAAATTGTAGCACACAAAGGAATTGGCACAAGTTATTTTCCGGCATTTGCTACGTAATGTGTTGCAACGGCAAAACCTTGCCAGTGAAAATTACCCAATAAAAAGAGCTGGCTACGTTGGTAGCCAGCTCACTTAAGAAACATTTACAGCTTAGGCGATGCGTTGTCCTCTGCAAACCGCCCGAGCATTTGCCACATAATGCGAAACAATTGCATGTCCCTGCCATCCTTTAACCAAGCGACCAATCACAGCTTGATCAAACTGCGACACCGTCAAAGGCTTGCGCTCCATCAGTATCCCGAGTCCCTTCGGCGTGCCGAGGAAGTACACTTCGCCAGGATTAAGAACCTGCAAGTTTTCTTCACGGAAGCCGTCAGTCAACAGCGTCACACCGAAGAAGCTACCAAGGTTACCTTCTTGGATGATCTGATGCTTAGAGACTGGATCATAATAACTCGAAAACTCAGTGTCTGTTAAGATATCGTTCCATAAATCTACAGAAATCAACGCGTGCGCCACCGGCAATGTCCAACGTGCAATCTGCGTCCTCATGCTTTGGAACACGGCTGGCGTGAAAGCGTTGAAGAACACAAGGTCGTTGTAGGTCGGTGCAGCGGCGTCGAGCAGCGCTTTGGTGCGCTTATCTTCTTCACGCAGAACTTGCTCAAGACCGTCGTTGTATTTATGCTCAAGTAGGTCGGTGTCGGCCAGCTCCAGCTCTAACTCGTCGATTTCAACGCGGAAAGTCAGGTACGCATCTTTTGGATGGACGTAAGCCTGATGAACCACCGACGCCGTAACCGTAGGCGAGGTCGAAGCGATGTAGTAACCGATAACGTCCTTACGACGGATCGCAATACGCGCGATGTCGCCTTTCTTGATTGGCTTGAAGCCAAGGACCTTACGTGTGAAGCCTTCGCGACCGAGAGCTTCGTAGATTTCTTCGGTGATCGTCTCACCAAGAGCCATCCACTTGGTACCGGTCTTGTCATTCAAGGCGTCAGCAAGAACTTCGTGGCGCGCTTGAACGACTTGACGATGCTCGTCAGCCGACATGCTATCGCTTTCGTTGCGAGCGATGACACCGCTCTTAACACCTTCGTGCAATTGACCGATCTTGTGGAGCAGGTCGCGCTTGTCCCAAGCGTCGAGTTCATCGCCGTTAGCAAGGCGACGGTTGCTGCCCTTCGGACGGTATTCCGTCACTGGCAGTTTAGGTTGATAGGCACCAACCTTTCCTTTAGAAAAACGCATAAAAAAAACTCCTCATAAAAATTGTGTACGTAGAACCCCAATGAGCGGCAGCAACGTGTCCCTGGTTTTGTGACGACCTGTGCGTCTAATTAGGCGGTTCTAGTAAGCTCTATGAGGAGCGTTACAAATAATGATGAAGGTCTGGGATATTGCCCACTGTCTCAACTAATGATGTTACTAAGTAATCTTTGTGCCCATTTGGTGTGACTGTCGGAAGGGATTAGGCAGGTGTGCTCTTAAGTGTCACAGTGTATTTGCTGTGTACTTTTTGCGTGAAGTGCATTGGCTTAAAAGATTTGATCGCTGATTGGTCTGTAACTAGTATTTGCTCTAGGGGGCTTAAAACTCCCATGTCACTGGCGGCCAGCCACACAATGGAAGCGTCGTGAAATTCTTTTGCCCAGTCTCCTAGATATTTGGTGACCTTGGCAGACAGTACATCTCCCACATAGCTAAAGGCGTCTTCTGCGTCTTCTAAGTCTGATACGACCTCTTTCATCGTATCTTGCTCATGAAGTACTTTTAGTGCCTTGCCAGCTACCTTAAATTCATAGATGTACCCATTGCCTTTTAGCTTTTGCCCCGCGTTGCCTTGACGTCCACCTTGAGCGTAGAATTGCGCCGTATCTAGGCTGGGCGTAAGGTACAGACCTTGCCCGTAGCGACCTTTGCCCTTAGAAACATCGAAGTTGTCAATTGGGGTGGTGGACCCGTGGTAAAGGGTCTTGGAGAAGGGCGCGAGCTTAAAAGGAGGAGATGCCATACAAGATAATCTGACTTCGGTGCTTGACGCTTATGGTGCGTTGCCCTAGGATTTGTCTTGGGTGGCTAGCGTCAGCAGCAACTGCGCTTGTCTAGGTGGTGTTCGATCTTGCTGGATCTGTCAGCCTGCCGAATCCTAGGGACTTGTCCTCTCTAGGACCAACATTGGGCGGAACTTAATTTAGACACGCCCGCTAACCACAGCACTACGCTAGGATATCTTCTAAGTTATCTACAAAAATCTTGTTATACTCAGGCGGTACTTCTGCCATTCCTACTAGAAGTTTCTGGTGAAAAGATTCCAGGGTAAGGATCTGCTCGCCATTTTCAATATCTTCTAAAACTGGTTTGTCAGTATCCATAGGTTCTCGTGGCGGGCGTTAGGAGGTTCTCCTTGCCTCTGCAAAAGTATCTTCGATTCCTCCAAGAAGATCTTCCATACCATCTACCACTTTCTTCTCGCCAGGTAGAATCCGCACTAGCATTTCTGCATTGTAGTTATCTTCTTGTTCACCTGAGGTCCACATCAAAACAAAACTAACGTCTCCCCCGGACAATGCCTGACCACCCATAGTTAGTTCAATAAACCCATCACTTTTCTTTTTGCCCCACACATCAAGAACTTCATCTCCTTTGGAAACTGTATCTGTCTTCCAACCTTTCTTTGTTAATTCTTTAGCTACTAAAGATAAGGCTTGAAACATCTGATCTTCGCTTGGATCATGCCATTCCTTATTCTGCTGTGTTTGACCGTCCTCATCATCATCTTCTTCATGTGGTTTATTTTTAATTGGTATGTTTTTAAGTCTGCTTGAGCGCAACACACTTTCATTCTGCTCGCGACGCCGCTCTGCCATTTCTTTAGGCGTAAGGATCTTAGCTTCAACCGAGTAGTGTTCCATAACTTTAGAGAGAAAAGACATAATACCTCCTAGGTATAATCTTCTCCAAGAATTAGAAGCCCATGTACTTCCAGCCTGCCGCCAGCCATTCAATATAGCGTTCGTGTCTCCTAAGTCCACCGCACCGCAGTAGCTTCGGGTATGGCGGACGGTCTTTTCTTCTTGCAGCAGGTCGCGCGCCCCGGATAAGCTGGATGTCGTTCTTCAGACAGTGTCAATTACCCCACCCATACCCCGCTAGGGGTATGGGTGGAGCTTGGAAAGGAGAATATCTGATCTTAAGCTTTAGTTGATTAGCCTAAGGCCCTCTTAACCGGGGGACTACGTTACTGGTGAATACATAGGCACCTTAGGATGCTCCTCAAGTCCTAAGCTCTGCGGGAGACGGTTAAACAGTTCTGAGAGGTAGGAACAGTGCTGTCTCTGAAAACCACCAGATAACTTTGGCGATGAGGATCTACGGTCGAAAGACCGACTTACAGTGTCTGGAAGGTTAACGCCTTCCGCTCCCTCTAACCCCTAACCAGGGTTGGAGGGAGTACCCTCACCGACGTTAGCTTCTTTGGATGAATCGCGTTTAAGGGCGGCAAATTTCACTAAGAAGAACTCCACGTATACGTATCCCATTCCATGACTGTCCAACAGTCAGAGTAGTCCGGCGTGCATTGCTCGTCCCACGTGTACCCATTGCCACAACTGGGGCATTCGCCGTTATGCCATTCGACAGCCTCGAAATCGTGAGAACACTGCGGACAGTTCACCATGGAGGATTCTTAAGAAGGGGGTCCAAAACCTCGGATATCTCTTCTTTGGTCGGGAGCGGCTGCAGCTCCCTTCTTGCGCAAGCCATAAGCTCAAGTAACTCCTCCAGGGTTAACGTAGTCTTCGAGACTGCGCGCTCCTGACAGACCGCAAGTGCCGCAAGCATTTCGTTGGTGCTTAGCTGAAACACCTGACTGCCTTGTATTAGGACCGAGTTGATAAAAAGTTCTATGCGGTCCATCGCCTTCTTAGAAACAACATCTGTAGTACGCGTCGTGTCAGTCAATTTTGCATTCCTTCAGGTCCACAAACATCTACGCAGTTTAATGAGTGCTATGAGCATTTCGGTGTCTTCTTGTTCGTAACGCTCTTCCAGTTCCCAAATGCTCTTTAGGTCACCAGTCCCTTCAGGTCTTTTAGGCCGCTCATCAGTCCACCAGAAGTATAGCCGTTTGATCTCCATGGCTGCTAGTGCCTGAGAGGAAAGCATCTGTGTGTCATCATCGAGTAGGGTACACTCCCAGTCCAAGTGGGCAAGTCCTGCTTCTGGGTTGCGATAACGACGGACACGGAACCTTGGTAGCTTGTACTTGTCCTTATGACTTATGGCGTGGAGCCACGCGACCTCACACTCGACAAAGTCCTTTAGGGTATCGAAAAGGCAGTGGAGCATTCTATGGTCCAACTCGTAGTAGTGCCCCCGTTCCAAAGCGCTGGTGAGTGCATGGGTGCGGTAGACGAAACGGCTGCGTAAATAGGAGCCCAGTTTGGAGGGGAGACTTAGCACCCTATCCGCCTGGATCGGAAGGTCTTCGACAAGCCAGTACCTGAAAGGATGTTTTGTACGGGCCTCTTGCTCCCATACTTCCCATTCCTCCATGGTGCCGGATGAGGGTTTAAGGCTCCCTCTTAGCCAATCTCCAAAGTCCATGGTACTTAACTCCTAATTGCCTTAGCTTGTTCTTTGTATTGTGCTAGCAAGTCGTTAGCTTCCTGGTCACGTACTTCTTGTTCTTCCTTTTCGATGCTGAGCAGGTCGGCGTTTGCTTCACGGTGGACGGTACCGCGTGCTTTGTTTTGGTCGATTTGCTTCTGGATCTCTTGCTTAAACTTGGCTGCCTCTTCCAGCGGCGAGGCACTCATCGAGAAGCTGCGGGAGATTTCACCCAGCTCGGCTTCGGCTTTGGAGATCTCAAGTTGCTGACCTAGGCGCTCAGCCTCCCGCTTGGCTTGCAGGATGCGGTCCTGAGCGACCTTGACCTGCTCAAGAAATGCGTTGTACGACTCCGTGTGGGTTTTGAGTTGGCTCTCATTTTCTTGCCGCGACTTACGCACTGACTGGAGCTGGCGCACGTAGTCGGCAGCTTTAGCGTCCTCGTTTTTGCTCAGTGCTAACTTGATGCGCGCATCGAGAGTGCTTTCCTCTTTCGTGCCTTGCTCGATCTGGCGCTCGACGCTAGTGGTGAGTGACTTGACGCGGATCAGGTTTTCTTTAGCTGCGCGCAGGTTCTCGGTGGACTCTTGGATCTTCTGGTTATACATCGTTACCGGGTCCACGCGCTCGGCTGCATCAGCTAACTTACCTATCTGCGCTTTGCCTACGCCTAGAAGGCGAAGGAACGCTTTGAAGTTCAGCGCCGCAGTAATGACGAAGACACCAAAGATAATCCAGGCAATAGAAAGCGTAGTCATACTTTACTCCTCTTGTGTTAAATCAGATCACACTGATTGCTGTTAGAGGCATTTGAGTGCCTAACCATAACTGAAACCAGCCTGTCTCAATATTCATTTCAATATAGAGCATCTCGCGCACCCTGTCACCGGGGATTTCCCCTGGACGATCACAGGCGAAGTCCCAGTAACGTACTTGCTGCCAAGCACTATCGCTGGTCACGTCTGCCGTGTATGGCTCTTCAAGGTCATCGCAGCGCGTGTAGCTGATGTCATCAATATTGAAGGTGCTAGCCACGGCATCTTGCACCACAGCTAGGAAGTCCTCGCTGAACTCCATCTCGTCGATACGCCTTAGAAGCCAGCAGTTGTCATCCTTCTTGCTCGGGTCCGCGTCTATAGCGCGCAGCTTTAGATCGTCAGCAAGGAAATAATCGGTAGATAGAAACACCTGCCCGTTGATGGAAAGTTTCCATTCCTCCACACGCTCGACTATGTAGTCGGTACCGCGCAGGTCGAGCACATCGAACATGAGTATCTGCTTAGGTTCAATGCATAGTTCGTTATGGAACTTTGCTTTCACCTGTGGTTCTTTCTTTTTATTCGACAAGTATTCCCATAGTGTCATCTTAGTTGGCATCTTATTCCTCTTAGAATGTGTATTTCTTTCTGAAGCCAAAGTAGTACGCGGCGTACCCCGCACCCCCGATTATTGTCAACACAAGCAGCCAAGTGAAAAAGCCGGTACCGTCGTCTTCCTTTTCTGTGGCAGCAATCGACTGTGGCGGCTTAGAGTACACGAGGTCTTCGTCTACACCTTCGGGCAGGTAGTTGGGATCGCGCTTAATGCCTTCGGCCTCCATGGCTTTGACTTTGGCTTCGAGGGTAGCGTCCCGTGCAAGAAGTTCCCGGTACCTAGCATCATCCATGCTGTCCCTATGATGGTATGCCCAGGCAGCTTGATTGTTTATTGACTGCCCTATCAAGAAGCCCCAAAACATCGGGCTTATGCCGTCGCTGTAGTTATGCACGACAGTCGTCTGCGGTTGACTGCCGAACACGCGGCGCTCCCGTTCCCTGCGCTTAGACCAGTAATCTGGGTCACTATAACCGCGTGTGGAAGAGCTATGTGTCGAGTAGCCGCCTGCCGATGCCGGTGCTGCCTTTTGCTGGTACGAGTTGTACGACTTCTGGGACTCCTGCACCTTCATCGCTTTTGCCGCCGAAGAGCTTGGGGAACTGTAGCTTTTGGCTGGTGCAGAGTAGGAAGAGGAAGGCCTGCTAGAAGAACCGCTGGAGTAGGATCTAGAGCCACTAGAGTAAGACCTAGAACCAGAACTGCTAGAGGATCTAGAGCCACTTGAGTAAGACCTAGAGCCGCTAGAGTAACTAGCCGCTAGCGCAGGCAGCGCGAGTGCGATAGAAAGAATAACAGATAACCGTTTCATTCGACCTCCGAGAGAATTTTCCTAGAGCATATCACGCCCAAGACCAGCGCCCAAAGGTCTAAACTTAGGAAAGGATTCCTAGATGCAATCTGATAATAAATTAGATACATTTCAAAAATTGTTCACTGAGATAGCTTACGATTGGGACGACGCTCGTGACAAAGGATTTAAAAAGATGGAGCGAGATGGTTGGTCTTTTAATAAGACTGCCATCTGGTCTGACGATAACGGGTGTTGGCTTAGATATAAAGAGCACCTACATGAGGTAGACCCTAAGGTGTATGAGAAGTTCCTCGTCCTCGTCTCTCTCGTCAATGAGAATATCCGCGTACCTACCATTTATGTCGATGGCGTGGACTTTCAACATGAACTAGGTGAGACGGAGTGCAAGGTGTTTGCCTCCAAAGAACAAACACTGGAAAGGTCCCCCTGCTCTGAAAAGTGTGGTGTCGTAAAAGCTAAGGTAGTGCTTATTGACTGGGTGCAACCGCAACACTTGGCTTAAGATTTAGTTCTATGGAACACTTTAAGAAAGCAGTCTTTAGCCACTACCAAGTGTGTGCCGTCACCAAGCTCCAAAAAGTCATCATCGACACCATCAACGATGACCCTTGCGAAGAGGTCGATTGGGACGATGGTAAAGAAGACTGCATGGATGACAACGGCGATACGGCGTACTTCTTCGAGGAACCAAAACCGCTCCCCAAGGGAACCTGGCTCCTTCACTACACAAAGAACCCTGCGGGTATTGTCAAAAACGAATTCCACGGTGGTCACCTAGACCATCTTGGGTTGACTCGCGGTGGGGGTAAACGCCTCGAAGGCGACCATGGACTCGCCTACACCCTCGATAAAGCCGGTGGGGATGGGACGCATACCGTGGGACGTGAGTTCGGCGAGAATGCCATCCTCTTCCAATCAGATGACGCCGTAGAGTCGTGGCATAAGAGCGACGATGAGTATCAGGTCATCTTTGATGTGAACACCATGAAGAATGTCCACGCCCTCAAGCGCAGCAAGACCTTCTACGATGTCTTGGACAGTTCCGGCAAGGTGTTGTTCCGCGTCGAAGACGGTCCAAAGGGCTTCAAGAAAGCGGCGGCAAAGCTCGGGAAAAAGTAGTTACATAAGTCACGCGCCGTTCAAACTAGATTAACTTGTACCTGCTTCTTTGCAGACCTCCTTGACGACCTTACGTGGGGAATGTATGGCACAACTTAAAGTTTTAGCGTGGGACGATGCTGTCCCGCAGCGTGCGAGCAAAACTACCATAGGGTTGCCGGACACTGCCTACGCGCAAGGCTCGTTGATCTTTGTGGGGGCAACCAACAACTTCACGGAGGATAACGGCAACCTTTTTTATGATGACGCGGCTAACCGTCTAGTAGTCGGCGGTACGCCATTGGACTATGACGTTGGACAGTCCCTGCACGTCACAGGTCGGTTCACACGCAGCAACACTGCGGTGGGCGATCTTTCGGACTTGGTGCAGGAGGACTACTACGCTAACCTGACGCTGACCGGCAGCACTACAGATGGTGAGTTAGCGGAGTTTACGCTAACCAAGACCGAAGTACACGGCGTCAAGATAGACTACACCATACGCGAGGCAGTTACTCAGGACGTTCGTACTGGGAATCTATTTATTGCCAACGCACCTACAGCTATTAGTATCTCAGATCAATACGCCGAGACTAGTGATCTCGGTCTGACTTGGACAGCGGTACACGACGGACTTGACCTTAAGATTAAGTATACGACTACACATGCTGACAACTGTAGTATGCAAGCAGATGTCAAAGTGTTCCTGTCATAGTTGATGGCTTTCGGCCCTTAATTTGGCCAAAGTGCTATCCTAGATTAATTAGCACCTCACACCATAATTACTCTCCATTAACTTTCTCATGCGTTAATTGATCCAAACATTTTGGAGGGTACTATATGTCTAATGCGTTAAAGTTAGGCTCACCGTTAAAGCTACACAATAAAAGTGTAGATCCCAGTGGACCGGAAGAAGGTCTGCTCTATTATAATACTGCAGACTTTTTAGCGAAGCTTTATGCCAACGGCAGTTGGGAGAAGCTTGCGACCAAGTCGTATGCGGATTCGATCGCAGCAGGTTTCGATCCGAAGCAAAGTTGCGTTGCGGCGACCACCGCTGCGCTCCCTTCCGTTAGCTATAATAACGGTGCTTCAGGCGTTGGAGCTACGCTTACAGCCACTGCTAACGGCGCTCTTCCTGCTCAGGATGGTGTGACGTTGACTGTAGGCCAACGTCTCTTAGTTAAGGATCAGGCCGCCCCCGCCATTGGCCATGTGCAGAACGGCATCTACGTAGTGACTGCTGTAGGCGACGGCTTCAATCCCTTTATCTTGACCCGCGCCACCGATT